>ERZ773203.108-NODE-108-length-42882-cov-5.208163_pt1 | contig 42882 bp, 75 predicted proteins | sample MGYA00580529_ERZ773203 | MGnify/ENA primary metagenome ERZ773203 (study PRJEB29015, sample SAMEA2738176) | human oral metagenome | biome: human oral; feature: human-associated habitat; material: saliva | place: China | collected 2177 ... | reverse complement strand
CATAACTTATTCCCATATATTTCTCAGCTCTTTTTGTAGGAATATGATATTTGTATCTAGGTTTATTATTTATAACTTTTGTAACTATTGCACTTCCTATATCTAAAGTTCCGCTAATTAGCCCACTTTTTAAAGTTCTCTCATTCATTTGAAGAAATGAACAAGCCTCTTCTACACTTAACAGTAATTTCATTTTTTTTATTCCTCCTTTTTTAATTTTTTGCAACCAATTTACTTTCCAGTATTTTTGAGTTATCTGGAACTTCTCCAAATTCAAAGTGCGTGTAAAGGCTGCCTTTCCATATCTGTTCAGCTTCCTCAAAATATTTCTTGGCTTCTTCTTTGTTGTCGAAAACTTGAATGTTTTCGGCTATATAATCGAAATATCTCGTTACTATATATTTCATTTGTTTTCCTCCAGTAAGTTTTTGTTTTCATAAATATTTCCGATATCCCTCTTTTCGTGCCATCCAAGGCTACATTTTGTCATATATTCTGCATATTCTAATGCCTCTTTCTCTGTTTCAAAATAATTTCCGTTCTCATATTTTTTATTATCAACAAAATGATTTTTTTCTAAATCCCAACTCACTTGAAATGTTCTATCTATATAACAATAAGAATTTCCATATTTTGCCCGCCATCTCTTTTTTATTTCGTATTTTTCATTGATAGCTTTTACTTTTTCCTCTATAAGTTTCTTTTCTTCTAGGGTACAAAAATTATATATACCTAAATTATAATCATTTTCTGTAATTTTTCCTTTTAAATATAATAAATTACACTCTTTATCATAACCAACTCTACCACATGAAACTATAAATAAATCACTATCTTCAAACTCTCCTATTTTTAAGACATCTTCATTCTGTTTTATTATTTTCCAAACAAAATTATTATCCCATATCGGTATAAACTCTATTTCTAAAACATTTTCTTTTTCCATTCTTATTCCTCCTTACGCAAATTTCTTGGAATCAATCATTAATTTATTCAGTATTTTTTTATCTACTCTATTGCCTTTTTTTTGATATTCTAGCAAATCTTTTAACTGCTTTCGAGGATTATACTCGTCTTCCTCGATCAATTCAATACATTGTTCCTTAAATTTCTTCCACTTTGTTAACATCATTTTGCAATACTTTCTGTTTTCTGCTTTTAGTTGAGCTTTATCAATGTAATCATTCATAATATCGTAGCAAGCAAAAATTTCAATTATTTTTCTAAACGCAATTTCCACTTCTTGATAAGCTGACGTTATATTTTTAACATATTTTGCAGCATATTCAGACATATTTTCTTTTAATTTTTTGTCAAATTCTTTTTTTAATTTTATACTCTTTTTTAATATTTCAGCATTTTCACGAGCGTTTTGGTCAGCAAATACTCGTATAGATGCTTTTATTGTGATGTTAATAATTGGGATTAAAAAATCAAAACTTCTCAAAAGCTCATCCTTTATCGTTTTTACCTTAACCTCGTGCCAATCAACTATTTTCCTTTTATTTTGTGGATCATAGACTGGATTTTGTCTTTTTGGTATAAAATAGTCCATGTATCTCGCTTGTAACAACATCAAAGCGTTGTCAAACATGTGATAATCAAAATTTTCTTCTGTCTTTTTGATTACTTGACTTCTTTTAAGTTTCAATTTTGGTTTCTTTATTTTCCTAGCCATTTCTTCTCCACTCCTTATATTTCGTCATTGGTTCATGTTTTTCCAATCTTCAACTTCTTCTTCTGTTTCAAGAAATCGAAAGTCTGCTTCTATAGTATCCCATAGCCATTCTTCAAATTCTTCTTTAAGTTTTTCTTCATCTTTTATTATTTCTTCTGCCTTTTCCTCTGTGTAGCCGTAATCATCAATTAAATCAATAACTTCAGCATTTGCAGAACGGATATTTGCTCTGCTGTTCACATAAAATCCTACCTTGTATTTACTCATTTGTTTCCTCCAATAAGTTTTTGTTTTCATAAACGTTTCCGATGATTTCAAAATCATCGCCAGTAAATCCGTGATGAAAAATATAAACATAATCTTCTTCATCAATTAAATTAGCAATAAAAGCACCTTTTTTAAATCCAACAACTGTTTTATGCCAAGTTGATGTTTCATCTAGTTTAATTAATACAATATCTCCCTCATAAATTCCTGTGTCGTTTTTATCTGCGAGCCCTGTGTATTGCATTAATTCAACATCATCAAAGCTCTCTCTTCTTAAAATATATGCATTATTAATTTCGCTCTTTTTTAGATATTGTATTGATTTATCTGTAAAATCCATTGTTTCAACATTTACCATTTTCTTGTCTTCTTTAAGCCAAGCTCTAAATTTTATTTCTCTCATTGTTTATCCTCCCGTTTCTCTCAATGCCCCCCACAATTTTATTTAATTAGTAAACTTTGAGTAGTTTCTAAATGTACTCCAGGGATTTCGATCCCTTTTTTTATTTCTTTTTTTATTTCGTTTTTTTCGATTTTTATAGAACTAATATGTGTTATAAATTTTTGCGGAATTAAATTTTCATCTTCAATAATTAGTGATGGCGTGTTATTTCTAATTGTGAATGTTCCTGTTGCAGTTTCTATTTTTTTAGTGCCGAGTTTTTGCATTGCTCCAAGGATTAATTCCTTGAACATTTTTTTCTTTTCGTTTGCATATTTTGCTTTTTTAGCATAAAAGTCTGCAATCTCTTTGCATTTTTTCTCTTTCAATTCTAAATCTTTTAAAATTAATTCAAGTTGATTTGATTTTTCTTCTAAAAGTAATTCTATGCTTTCTTTTGTGTCGTTTATTGTTTTTTCATCTAATTCGTTATTTTCACTATCCAAAAAATTTGCAATATTATTTATTTCTTTCAATTCATATTTTATTAAACTTAAATTATTCATTTTCATCACTCCTTTTATTTATCTAAAACGGAAAATCTTCATTGTCTCCATTTCCGTTTTCGTTATTTTTTTTAACATTTTGATTGTTTCCAATAAAATCAAACTTATATACCCAAACGTCAGTAGTATAGACAGTTCTGCCGTCTTTTTCATAACTCCCAGTTCTTATTGCCCCTTGTACAGCTATTTGACTACCTTTTTTAAAGTATTCAGCAATATTTTCTGCAGTTTTTCCCATGCAACACAGTTAATAAAATCCGTTTCTTCTTTATTTCTTTGTACTGCTAAAGTAAATCTAGTGTTTCCTTTTCCGTTATTCGTATATTTTAATTCTGGATCTTTTGTTAGTCTTCCTATTAGGTTTACTGTATTCATTATTTTTGCTCTCCTCTTTGTTTATTGAACTCATTGACTTTTCTGTTGAGTTCAGAATCAAGTTTTAATTTTTTACGCATAAATTTTTTGAATTTTATTACTTCAATCGGCTCTAAATCTGCTATTGTTTTACTGTTATTCAATAGCAAAAAATCATTTAATTCTTTTTCAAAAAATCGAGAAAAATCATTTATTGCTTTAATTGCGTCATCGTATTCCTCATTAGCAATTGTCGGCTCAAATTCATCGTTTGCTACTATTTCTAACGCATTGTAATAACAATATCTTTTCAGATATGTGTGCGTTGATCCGATTTGTTGTAAACTGTTTTGACCTTTCATTTCAATTTTTGCAATCGGAGTTACAAAAGTTTCTTTTTCCTCCAAATTTTCAGAATTAACAATAGTTAGAATCCCTTCAGTTTCTGTTAAATCAAATTTTGAAAATAACTTCAATTCGCTAAAAATTGCATTCACTTTCGGCAAAAAATCTTTCAATTCAAAATAGTCAAAACCTGCAAATTTATTATGTCCACTCTTTTTTAAGCCTGTGTTTTGTAACTCCACACGGGCTTTTTGCAATTTTTCATAAATGTTCATATTAATCCAACTCCTCTAATTTTTTTATTGTTTCGTCTAATTCTTCAAAAACATTTTTTTTATAAAATCTAATTCTTTTTTTAAAAAATACCTCTGTTGAATTTTCCCACCCGTTTTTATAAATGCTTATTTCTAGCCATTCGACATGACCAGCGAACGATAAAAAAATCGTGTTTTTTGTCTTTTCACTTTTAATAAGTGCTAAATTCATTATTTTTATTACTCTTTCTTTCAAAATATTATCTAATTTCATTTTCATTTCCGCCTTTCGCTTTTTTAATTTCTTTGAACATTTTAGGTGCTAAATAAATCACTATCCAACATAACGGTGGTATAAGTACCTCTCCGCCAAACGCATTATACCCTCTCTCTATCTTAGCGTATTTGAACGCTAAAATAGTTAAGATTGCTGTTATTGTTAGTTTAGTTATGTTTATCATTAATTTTTTCATAATATCCTCCTTAGTTTGCCCAATTACAAAGACCTTTTTTCAAACTTTTAATCTCTTGTTTAATCATTTCCACTTCGTCAGCTGTTAAGCCTCTTATCACATCATCAGTGATGTGAGTGTCATAGCATAAATCGCAATTATCTTCATCCCCTTTTAAAACTGCTACTTCAAACAGTTCTAAATTATTCACATCAGGAATAATTGATATGCCATAGCCATTTTGGTAAAATTCTTTTTTCTGATGTTCAACACAGTAGTTAAATCTTGATTCTAAATCTTTCTTTGATTTCATTTCTTCTCCTTTATTTTATTTTCTTAAAAATTTTTTTGATTCTATTTCTTAGTCTTCTTTCTTCTCTCTCTTTTTTTACTTTTCTTTCGTTAGCATTTACTAACGCTAACGAACTAAAATCGTATTTCATTTTAATTCCTCCATTTTTAAAAATTTAATAGTGCCGTCTGCCTAGATTAACAATGTATTAAATTAAATATTATAGGAGACACCATGCGTGAAACAGATAACAAACGGCACAATCAAATCTTTAAATTTAGCAAGAGGACGCACAATTGTGTATCCTCTTTAGTATTTAACTGTCATTGTCCGAAGATAAATTAATATCTTATTCAAACTCACAATTTCTTATGAGTTTGATAAAACATCAATTAAATTTACGACCATCCTGCCAAACTGCGAAGTAATGCTCTTCGCAATTCTTTCTTTTTAAAAAGAAACCAAATCTGTTTTCTAAACTACCGTATCTGCACTCACAAATTTCTTCAATCATTTCTTTAAAGTTATTTTCAAAAAAGTTGTTGAACGTAATTGATTTGCCTGGGCAAAATCCTTTGCCCACAGGGACTACTGTATTTACAATCAACTTAAACTCATTCCCATTGAGATTGTCAGCTAATTTCTCTGCAATCTCTGCTTTCACTTCTTCTTTTTCTTTTCTAAATTCTTTTGCTAACTCCTTTAATCCTTTAAATATTCTCTTATAATTTTCGTATGTCATTTCATTTCCTCCTAAAATTTATTAATATCTTATCCAAACTCCCTAGCTAAGTATCGCTAATGAGCTTAGTTATTCTTCACTCTAAAGTAGTCTGTAAAGCTTTTCTGAGTTTCTCTCAAACTCTTTCTCTTGAAAAGATGTCGGCTCTGGATACAACTCGTTCCAATCGTCCCACATTTTACCGTCCTCAATGTAGTCATTTAAAATATCAGCAAGTGTTGTTGTCGGTGTGAATCTATCTTTTTCGTAGTAACACTCAACAAAATATTTCATTTTATCCCACAACTCCTCTTCAAATAACTTTTCGTTTTTTGTTTTTAGTTCCTCAAATTCTTCTAAAATAGAACTATGATTCCCTCTACAGTCTTCTGCATATCTTTCGTCTTCTTCTGTTTCTTTAGCAAGTACTGAGTCGATGTATCTGTTTCTAGCTCGTTCCATGATTACGTCTGATTCCCATAAAGTCATTTCGTTTCCTCTTTTCCTTTTTTGTAACTTCAACTAACTTTCGTATCCTAAAATAAGTTACAACTTTTTTTAAAAAAATAAAGAATATATGTTTTTTCTTATCCTTTAACACATTGTAACTTATTTTTGGTTACAAGTCAAGTATTTTTTTGATTTTTTTTAAATTTTTTCTTTAAAATATAAAAAATGTGGTAAAATATAGTGTAATTAAATGAAAGGAAATTAAAGCCATGAGTTATCAAATTGAGAAGTTTTTAATAGAATTTTTGAACAAAAAAAATATGACATTAACAGAGTTTTCAAGAAAAATGAAGGTTACACATGTTTATGTATCTAATATAAAAAATGGAAAAAAAACAGCTTCTAAAAAATTCGTTGAAAATTTAATAAAGACTTTTCCGGAATGTGCTAATAAGGAATCAGAACTTTTAACGATGTTAGAAAAAGATAAAAAAATTGAGAAGTTAAAAAAACTAGAAAAGCAGAGAAGAGAAACAATTGGTAAAAGTGAAGAGCTTAATAGAATTTCACGTTTAAATAAACGAGAAAAAATACAATTAACTGATGTTGTAAGCAGTGCAGACTATTTTTTTAATGACAAAAATGTAAGTGACGAGGACAAAAAGAAATTGTACGATAGTTTGCAAGAACTATATTTTGACGCAAAAATGAAAAATAAAAGAAAAAAATAGAGGTTCTCATGAAAAAGAATATAAAGTTAAGAGTTAATAATTTGATAAGAAAATACAATACTAAAAATCCTTGCAAATTATGTTCGAAGATGAATATAAATATTTTTTTTATGGATCTTGGAGAAATAAAAGGGTACTATAAAAAAGTATTAAGAAACAAATATATAGTCATTAACGATAATTTAGATGATTATTCGAAGAAAATAGTTTTATGTCATGAATTAGGACATGCTGTTTTACATTGTAATAAAAAGATAAATTTCATGAAAAACAACTTTTTATATTATTCTGATGAATTAGAAAACGAAGCAAATGAGTTTGCAGCTGAGTTGCTATCGAAACAATATGAGATATTAACTGATGAGTTGATAAAAGAATGTAAGATAGGAATTTCTTTTTTAGAAGAAATAAAAAAATTTTTAGATAAAAAATAAAAGAGTTTATTTAAAAATTGGAGGGAATTGATTTATAAATATTATTTATAAATATTAATAGAGGAGGAAAATTATGGAACAGGAACAATTGAAAAAATGGTATCAAAAATGGTGGGGATGGGTTATTTTAATTTGTTTTTGGTGGATCGCAGCTCCGATTGCGATTTATCAGAGTAAACTGAATCAAAAAACAAAAAAAATAGCATATGGAATATATGGATTTTTTATTGCTATCATCATAATTGGAATGTTTACTGCAGATAAAACAGAAACTTCACTTTCTGAAACAAAAAATAAAGTATCTGAAAAAAACGAGGTTAAGAAACAAGAGAAAGCAACAAATAATGAAAGTGATAAAAAAGAAGTTAAGCGTAAAGTGGATACTGAGAAGAAAAGAATAAAAGAAGAATTTCAAAAATATGAAAACGGACATTTAAAATTATGGAATGAAATGACTGATTCGATGCAAAATGGAGATGTTTATTCAGCGTATGGATATGCTGAGAAAGCTAAGGGAGCAGTAATTGGTATAAATATAGAAATGAATAATTTAAAATGTAACAAAACAGGAGATATCGAGTTTGATAAACAGTGTAAAGAAACATTAGAGTTAGGGAAAGAAGCATATCTAATGAAACAAGAAGCACTAAATGATTTATTGAAATGGTTTGATGATTTGCAATCTCCTAAAAAGGCTAATGAAGCTAAGAAAACTTTAGAAGAAGGTGGAAAATATTGGCAAGATTTCATTTTAAAACTTGCTGCATTAACAATTACTGATGAAGATATTAAAAATGTAAAAAAATAAAAAATCTGGAGGAGCTTTGAAAAAGGCTCTTTTTTATTATATTTTTAAAAAAGACAAAAAAACACTTGACTTGTAACTTAAAATAGATTACAATGATTAAGAGGTGAGATAAATGACAATGGATGAATTTCATAAAAATATTTATACAAATATTGAGCTTGCAAGAAACCAAAACGGATTAAGCAAGGGAGAATTGGCTAGAAAAATAGGTATATCTAAATCTGCTTTTTCATTTGTTTTAAATAGATTAAAAAATGGAAAAACAATAAATACTAAAACTTTAGAAAAATGGTCAAAAGCATTAAATGTACCTTTTTCATTTTTTTTTGAAACAAATCGTAACTTAAAATAGATTACAAAAATAAAAAATCAAGTTAGGAGGACGAGGTGAAAAAGGTTTTTTTAGAAAAAAATGTAACAAAGCTCAAGGCAATACAAGAAATAGAAACGATTTTATCTGAAAGCAATATCGGAATAAACGATTTCGAAGAAATTGTATCGCAAATAAGAACGGATTATAAAAATAATCCGCTTGATTCAAAAAATATTAAGAGAAAATATATCGTATATAATTTTACATATATAGCAATAATTATTGTTTTTCTTTTGATTGTTTTTCTTGAGTTTTTTCAAAAAATCTGAGCAATTCAAAAAGAAACATAAGAATTGTGATAGTTATAAGGAACGTAAAAAAACGCTTAAATGTCAAATCATAAATTATTAAGCTAAAATTTATATTTAAAATATTTATAAAAAAGTAGTCTAATGTAAACACGAAATTTAAGACGGAAATTTTTATGATTTTTATATCTTTGACATAAACGGCAATAGCTAAAAAAATACTGCTTACAGAAAGAAATGTATTTAATGTTTGATTATCAAGTTCAACTGGATAATAGTTTATTAGAAAAATAAAAATGAAAGTTGCAAATATAAAAGAACTAAATTTTCTGTAAGGCAATACGAAAAATGGATTTAAAAAAATGCAAAATATCAAAGCTAAAAATATTTTGAACATAACAACACCTCCTTTCGTTATAGTTTTGTTTGGCGATATTATTATAACTCAAAAGGGGGTAAAAATGAAATAAGGGAGTACTAAATGGATGAGAAAAAATTTGAAGAAGGGATAAATTGTTTTGCACAATTGCTCGGTTCTTTTCTCGAATTAAGAAAAATGGGATATACACAGGAAGAGATAAATTGGGCGTACAATACAATGAGCGGGAATTTTGTACCGAATTTTAATGTAAAGAATTTATCTAACTTAATTGAAAGTAGAAAAGAAAATTGAAAAATAAACAAAAAAAGCACTCCGAAGAGTGCTAACAAAAATTTAAAAAATACTATATCTTGTGTTAATTATAACATAAATTTGATAAAAACACAAGATATATGGAGAGGAAAAAAATGGCAACTTTTAGAGTAAATAAAACAAGTGATTATACAGTAATATCAAATCATCATTTAAGAGAAAAAGGAATGAGCTTAAAGGCAAAAGGGCTTTTGACTTTAATGTTGAGTCTACCAGAAAATTGGGATTATTCAATTTCAGGATTAGCTTCGATATGTGCCGAAAATGAAACCGCTATAAAAACAGGGTTGAATGAGCTAAAAAAATTTGGGTATTTAAGAATATCTAAAATATTTCCAAATAAAAAACGTGGAAATAAAAAAATAGAATATGTTTATGAAATTTTTGAAAAACCTCTTAAAGAAGATAAAAGACAAAAAGAACAAAAAACAGAAGAACAAACGTTAGAAAGTCAAGTGGTAGAAAATCAAGGTGTAGAAAATCTACCCCTAGAAAGTCAAGCGGTAGAAAATCAAGGACAATTAAATACTAAAGAATTAAATACTAATAAATTAAATACTAAAGAAGTAAGTACTAAAGAATATATATATGTGAAAAATAAATTTTCACGATTGTGTGAAGAAATAAAAACCAACTGGATAAAAATTGCTCATGAATATAAATTGTCAGGTACACAACTAAAAATAACTGACAAGCGAAAGAGAGCTATTAACAATTTGCTAAAAGAGTATTCGCTGGAAGAAGTAATGCAGTCAATGGAAAAAATACACACATCTAGTTTTCTGCAAGGAAATAATAAAACAGGGTGGCAAATAGCATTCGATTGGTTTATTAACAAATCGAATTTCTTAAAAGTGCTCGAAGGAAATTATGACGACAAAGAAAATGAAAATACAGGATCTAAAAAATTTGGTAAAGGAGTTACGCAAAAATCTGAGAGACCAAAAGTCACAGCAGAAGGTCTAAAAAAATATTTTGGAGGTACAAACTAATGACAATGGAAGAATTTAACGAAGGTTTTGGAATGTTACTTGATTATTATCCGAATACACGAGTAACTGACGGTCTTGTAAATATATATTATATGGGTTTAGCAGAGCTTAGTATATCAGAATTTAATAGAGCTATTGGAAAAATAGTCAAGGAGCACGATGGTGATTTTTTGCCAAAAGTTTCAACGATTTTAAAATATGCAAATTCAGATATAGATTTGAAAAATCAACTGATTCTAGCAAAAAAAATGCTTAAAAAGGCTATTGAAAAAGTTGGAAGAACTGGAATGATAGCGTTTGAAGACAAAGGAGTACAAGCAGTTGTTGATTATGCTAATTGGTTGAGACTTTGTGATATGAGTGAAACTGAGTTTGATAATTTTATGAATTGGGAATTTGAAAAAATCTACAAGGAATTTATGAAAAATCCATACAATGTTCCTGAATATTTTCGAGGTTCTCAACCATTAATCGGACAAACAAAGCCAAAATTATTTACATATGCGATGATTGGAATTAGGAATAACGAAAACTTTATTCCGTTGGAATATAACGTGAAAAAAGAAACAGAGAATAAATTGAGTTACAAAAATCTAAAGGAAAAAATGTTGATAGGAGGATAAAAAATAATGATAAAAGAAAAAGTAAGGGTAAATATTATAGCAATAGATTTCAATAGCCGTAAAGGATGGAGATTATATCACAACGAGGACTTATATGGGAACACAGAAATTATAGATGATAGGTTTTGGAACGATGTGCAAGAAGGATATTATAGTTTCAGCAAAGGTACAACTTTAATTGCTGATATAGAATGTCCTTGGAAAATTGAAGAACCACTAAAAATTTTGAAGGTGCATGAGGTGATTTATGGTGATTAAGCTGGAATTGCCAGTTTACTGGCAGACTAGAAAAAATAAAATAACTCTAATGAGCCTAAACTGGTACAGAAATGAGAATGAGCATGTTAAGAACAAAATAAAACATGAATATCATGACTTGATTAGATTGAAACTTTTAAAAAACAAGGAAAAAATAAAAGGGAAATATCAGGTCCGATACCGTTATTTTTACAAAAATTCAACTAGCGACCTTGAAAATGTAGCTTCAGTAATTGGGAAATTTCTGAACGATGCATTAAAGGAACTGGGAATAATTGTAGATGACAGTGTTAAATATTTAGTCAATAGTCAACTAATAGTTGACAGTTGCGATAAGAAAAATCCGAGAATTGAGATAGAAGTGGAGGGAATTAAATAATGGATATGGTGTATCTTGTTTCGTTTTTGTTTCAAAAAGAGTTTAATAATACGACTTACGGACATAGCGAAATTGCTTTGGAAAAAGGGAATTATACAGAAGATGAATTAATAGATTTTTTTGTTGAAAGCATAAAAATAAATTTTGATTTAGGAGAAGATCAGGGAGCAGTAATAACAAACATAATCGACATAACAAAAATAAGAAAGGAATTAGAGGAATAATGGAAGCGTTAAAAACATTTGATATAAAGGAATTGCTGAAAAGACAGGCGATGCTGGATGAGAAGTTCGATGAAAAAGAGACTGTTAATGTTAGAACAATCAAAGGTGTTCAGGTTGCATTGGTAACAGAAATTGGAGAATTGTTTCAAGAACTTAAAAGTGAATGGAATTACTGGAAAAACAGCACTGGAAAATTCAATAAATCAAAAACGCTAGAGGAATTATCCGATGTATTGCATTTTTATCTTAGTTATATAAATAAAAAAGATGAAGAAACAAGAGGCAGAGTAACACCTTTTTTAGATGAATTTTTAGTTGAATATAATAGAAATGTATTGTCAGCACAAAGATTGGAGGACAAGTTGCTTGTGCTATCGGATTTTAGAATATTAAACGAAAACAAGGTTTTAGGCTGTATCTTGGATATTTCAGATTATGTAGGAGCGACTGAGAAAGAGTTTTTACAAGTTCATCACGAGAAATGGCTCAAGAATATGAATGAAAGAACGAAAGAAGATTATTAACTTATGTATACACAAGTTTGAGTGTATAAGTAAAAATAGGAGGAATATTAATGAATGAATTAATGAATATAGAAAACAGAAATACATTGACAAGTTTAGAAATAGCAGAGGTAGCAGGGAAAAGGCACGATAATGTTTTAGCAGATATTAGAGATGAAATCAGCAAATTAGGGGAAGAAAAAGCCGTCCTAATATTTCAGGAGAGCCATTATAAAGATGCAAATAACCAAAGAAGACCGATGTTTCTTTTGAATTACAAAGGAGTTTTACAACTTGGGGCAAGATACAATGCTAAAACAAGATTCAAACTTATTGAAAAAATTGAACAACTTCAAAAACCAATGACAGTAGAGGATATGATCATATTGCAAGCAAATGAAATGAAGAGTGTTAAGCATAGAATTGATATTGTGGAAAACAAAGTTGACAACGAGATAAGAATAGATCATACGGAACAAAGAAAATTACAAAAAGCAGTTTCAGTAAGAGTTTATCAAAGACTAGATGTGATAGATGCTAACAGAAATTTAATGTTTCCAGCAATTTACAGAGATTTAAAGGACAGGTTTGGAGTTGCAAGTTATCGTGATATTAAGAGAAAGGATTTAACTGAAGCATTAGCATATGTGCAGAACTGGATAGAAAAAGCAGAATTGAGAAATTGATTGAATTAATAAAAGGACAATGACAACTGAATAATAACTGTGAAAAAATAGTTGACTTTTTGTATAAAAGATAGTATCATAAAGATAGGTTGAAAGCCTTATTAGTTAAGGATAAGACTTCCTAGGAGAAACAGAGCCTTATTAGTTAAGGACTACAGTAGGTATATCTTTACGATATACCTAATTTTTTTTAAGGAGATACTATGAAATATGAAGTTTTAGGAGTTTATCTAGTAGATTTTCAAAAGAATCGAGGTGGAGAATTATCTGGCAAACATTACGGATTAGTATTAACTAAAATGTCTGAAAAAGATAAGACTTTACTCGTTGCCCCAATGACAAGTAAGAAAAAAGGGAAAAAATACAAAGGTGGATTTACCATAGATTGTACAAAGTATCAACAGAATCCTACTTATGAAAAAGCTTTTATAAAAGTAAGGAAAATAAGAGAAATTGATATAAGGAGAATATATGGGAATAAAAAATATAATTTGGATGAAGAAGATACGAAAAAATTAAAGAAGTCTATGTATGAAGTTTTTAAATTTTTGAAATAATCACAGTTATTAATTTAGCTGTGATTTTTTTATGGAGGGAAAATGAGATAGAATACAATGACAAGGATTAAAAGAAAACTTTTAGAAGGGAAAGAAGTGGATGACAGTGACTTTCGTTTTATGGAATTGAAAGTTGATTTGTTCAAGGATATTAAATTTATTAAGAAAAGGAAGGCTAAGAGAAAATGTCTAAAAGAATGAGTAGGGAAAACCAAAAATTAATTTACTGGTTCATAGACTGTTACGCTTATCATCTGAAAGGTGTAGACATAAATTGGCAGACTAGCAAGCAAAAGCCTGCCATTTCCGATTATTTTTTGTACAAGGCAAAGGAAGACTTGAAGAAACTTTATATCAGGCATAGTGGCAAGAATATAAAGGGATATGAGCCTTTCAGAAATATGGAGAGCAAGCTAAAAGACAGAATTGGAGATATAATTGACAAGAATTATACGAAAGAGAGCAAAATTAATATAATCACAAATGATTTAATGGATTTTGTAACTGATGAGATTCAAATGTTGTTTATCAAGTTGAATGATACTTTTAGCTTGGCACTTAAATTAATGAGCAATACCGAAGCTGTGGCATTTACCAATTTCCTTTTTGACTATTTTTTGCAGAATAACATAGCAATGTGGGAAGAAATGCAAATGCTGTATAAACAGCAGAATGAAGAAAAATATATTTATTCTATGCTGAAATATAGGAAATGTGCTGTATGCGGAAAATATCATACAGAAAATAGCAGTATAGATTTGGAACATTGGGATTCAATCGCAAGTACTCACGGAACTTATAAAAAAGACACTGGACAGGAAGGGCGGTATATTTCGTTGTGTAGACTACATCACAATCAGAAACATAATTGGGGAGTTCAGACATTTGAAAGAAAATACAACGTAAGGGGTATTTATTTGGATGATGAACAGATAAAAGAACTGAAAAAAGTTTATAAAAATCATTTTAAGGCATTTAAGGAGGAGATATGATAAAAATATATTTATTAGTCGCAACAATTTTTCTAGAAATTTTATTTATACGATTTGAATTGGATGAACTACAAAATTGGTACAAAGCAGTCGAGGATCAAATGTTTGAAGATTTTAATACTAGAGAAAATCAAAGAAAATACGCAAGAAAAAAAGCAATCAAAAGTATAGTTAAAATACTGTCAATAGGTTTTTTAGCAATATATGGAATTTCGTTTTTAAAATAGTTCAGTCGCAGAAAGTCGTTTTGGCTGGGATAATGTGTAAAAATGTAGTATTTATAAAGAAAAATGAAAGTCGTGAAAAGTCGATTGAATTAGAAAAAGGTTAGGAGGAGAAATGGAATATAGAATTTTAGAAGATTATAATGTATATAAATTTGTTTTTACTAAACAAGATATGGTAGCAGAAAGCGTTTTGTACAAATATGAAAGTTATAAAAAAAGAACAGTAATTTGTTGCTCTGTCCAAAGTGGTTGCAAGGTGGGCTGTACTTTTTGTGGAACAGGAAAAAGATTTATTAGAAGTTTAACATCAGATGAAATTGTTGAACAAGTAAAAATAGTTATAAATAATAAAGTATTAAATGAAATTGAAAATACAAATGAAATTGAAAAATTTCAAATTATGTTTATGAGTATGGGAGAACCTTTCGATAATTATTATCAAGTTAAAGAAGCTATTGTTAAATTAAATAAATTATTTCCAAATGCTCAATTATTAATTTCAACAGTAGGTTTAAAAAAATATGAAGAATTAAATGATTTTATGAAATTATCAATAGAAATTAATAAAATTGGTTTACAATTTTCTATACATCAAGCAAATGAAGAAAAAAGAAACAAATTAATACCATATAAAAATAAATTAACATTAAGAGAAATTAAGGATTATGGAATAGAATGGTCCGAAAATACAGGACGTCCAGTTTATTTGAATTATTGCATAGACGGCAACAATATTTCAGATGAAGAAATAAATAGATTAAAGGATTTATTTAGCAAAAAGCACTGTTATTTCACATTCAGTGTCATCTGTTCTCTTGATAAAAACAACAAATTAAAAGGAGTTTACAATGATATGAATATTATAAAATCGGTTTCTGAAAGTTTTGTTGAAGAAGGTTATAATACTAGAATATTTGATCCAGCAGGACAAGATACAATTGGTGGTGGGTGTGGGCAATTGTGGTTTGTTCAAGATTGGATGAAAAATTATAAAAAGAAATAGGAGGGAATAAATGGGAATAATAATGAGAATGATAAGTGGACTAATTACATTAACGGCTGTATTAGTGCTGGTAAGATACATCTACGGATTAGTTCTTGTATTCAAAAACAAGTCAAAGACATTTAAATTTAGCATAAGCAATATAATAGCATTTTTGATTGCTATGATTGTAAATCTGCTTGTGATTTACGGATTGATTTGGATTATAAAGTTTTTTGCGATAAGAGTGTAGAACAAAGAAAATGGAAATTTATAGTGAAAGGGAATGTTGAGAATGCAAGAGTTTATTTTTAAAAAAATGAATGAATGGGAATTTTTAAAATTAAAAAATAAAAGAGAAAGTTTAAAATTTGAATTAAGAGAAATAAATCAAAAGATACAAAGAGAAGAGGAAATAAGGGAAAGAATAGAAGTAAAGGAGCAGTTAAGAGATGTTGAAATAAAGAAAGTATCAAATATTTTAAAAGTTTTAAACGCAAGAGGAGAATACGAAAATATTTTTTTAGATTGTAAACATGAGGATTACGAAATAGAACTAAAAAGAGTGTTGAAACAATATTTAGATTTTTTAGAATATTACTTATAAATACTTGAAAATATTGATAAAATAAGGTATAATAAGGAGGTAAAATGGATAAAAAATATGAAACCTTAATTGAAGATGATGTTGAAGTTAAATATTTACTTGACGATATTTTGGCTTTAAAAAAAACAAAGAAAGAATGTGAAATACGAATTGTTTTCAACAAAGGTAAACTTAATAAAAAAAGATATATAGTGAGAAGTTTATATCGTTAAATTACAATTGAATAGGCAAGACTATAGATATATGAGCCATTAGATAGATAGATTTTAAAATGAGTCTATTTATTTAATGGCTCTTTTTTTGTCTAAAAATCAAAGAAAGGGGGCAAGATGAAGATTGAGAAAATAAATATCAATGAAATAATTGAGTATTCAGGAAATGCTAAAGAACATCCTGAATGGCAAATTGAACAGATTAAAAACAGTATTCAAAAATTCGGATTCAATGATCCGATTGCGATTGATGAAAAAAATATTATTATCGAAGGACACGGAAGATATTTGGCATTAAAAGAACTTGGATATACAGAAGTTGAAGTAATCAGATTAAATCATTTAACAGAGGAGCAGAAAACAGCTTATGCTATTGCTCACAATAAATTAACTATGAATACAGAGTTCGATATTGAAAAATTGCAGTACGAGTTGAATAAGCTGGAGGTAAATGATTTTGATTTAAGTGTGCTTGGTTTTGAACAGTCTGAACTTGATGAGATTTTGCAAGAGGAAATGGAAGAGCTAGAAATTGAAGATGAAGATACAGATAACACAGAAGTCAAACGTACTAAATTAATTTGTCCCTGCTGTAATCATATTGCTGAAAAGAGCGAATTTAAGGAGGTAATGGATGGCGAAGATACATAATGACAAATATTATACTCCTGATCCAGTTGTAAGAAAAGTGATTGAAGTTCTTGAAAAAGATGTGATGCCAATCAATAAGTTTTCAAGAATTATTGAGCCAAGTGCAGGTGCCGGAGCGTTTCTTAAAAGACTTCCTAAAATTGCGGTTGGATACGATATAGAGCCACAAGGTGAAAATATCATAAAAGGCGATTATCTTAAACAGAATGTTCCATATATGAAAAACAGCCTTGTAATTGGAAATCCGCCTTTTGGAAGTAGTGGAAATTTGCATACAGAGTTTATAAAGAAAAGTATGGAACATTCTGACTATGTGGCATTTGTGCTTCCAGGTGATATGTATAAGAAAGATAAATTTGAAAATATTGAATTATATAAGTCGTATATGTTGCCAGCGGTCAAATACAGCGGAGTTAAGTTAAAATGCTATTTCAATATTTATCGCAAGAGAAAAGGCAAATTAAAAGAAAAGAATATCAAAGATGCTGAAATTTTAACATTTTCTAAAACTAAGAGTACTACAAAACAGCAGGAATTGTATTGGTTAAATATAAAGTCTGATTTCAGATTCATAGCATTTGGAACAATAAGATTGCTAAAAAGCACAGATAAAAGAGTACGAGCGAAAGAAATAAAAATAATCTTGAAGAAAAAGGTTAATTTAAAACCAGTTTTGGAAAAGTATTTGAAGAATAGGGCTAAAGTTGCAGTATCAACTCCGAATGTAAGCAAAAAAGAAATCGTTGAGTTAATATATGATAATTTTCCACAATTGAGGGAATAAATATGACTAAAAAATTATTACTGAACGAATGGGAAGAACTTGGAGGAGAAAATGCTGTAAAAGGAACTTTAAAGAAACTGGCTGACAAATATGGTGTCCCCGGGGGGACTGTGAGGCGCTGGAAGAGTGAATATTTAAAGAAGAATAAGGCGGCGAATGTTCGGAATAAAAAGCGAACGAACAGCGAACGTTCAAACGAACGTGACATTCAAGTAAAAAAAGATATTTTAAATGGTATTCCAAAAGAGGAAGTTATGAGAAAAAATGAGATTTCAAACGCAACTTATTACAGAAAAGAAAAAAATATAAGACAACTTAGGTTAGAAAAAACAGAAGAGCAGTTGGATGATATTCTTTTAAAAGTTTATTCTGATTTAGGGGATGTACTAAAGAATGTGGAAATTTCAAAACGTAACTTAGTAATAAGGATGGCTAAGGAAATCTCAAAAGATGAAACGCTAGATGCCAAAAGACTCCAAATAATTGACAAGGCTTACGTAACTATTAAAAAAATGGGAAACGATTTAATGAGGACTGGTAAAATGTTGACTGCGTATGAATTATTAGAAGTCGACAAGCAACTTGCAGAAGAAGCGTTGCAACAAGAGAAATTAGAAATTGAAAAATCTAAAATTAAAAAAGATGACGAAAAGGAAATTGAAAAAGAAAATGAAATGATTGAATTGTTAAAAAATATAACAAAGAAGGTTGAAAAAAATGAATGATTTAACACCAAAACAGTATGAAGTGTTAGAAACGTTTAACAAAGAACAACCGAGAATTACGATTTTAACAGGTGCAAAAAGGAGTGGGAAAACATTTTTAAATAATTTTCTTATGTTATCGCACATAGCAACTTTGGCTAATCAGAATCTTAATTTTATTGTAATTGGAGCAACAAGCGGAAGTATTTGGCGGAATGTCTTAAATGATTGGGAAGTTATGTTGGGAAAACAATTTAAGCCAAAAAAAGATGGAAGTTTTAAACTATTTGGAAACAATATTTACTTATTCGGCGGAGAAAAGGCAGACAGCTGGAAAAAAATGAGAGGGATGACTTCTCACGGCACTTATATAAATGAGGCAACAGCATTACATCAAACTTTTATAACAGAAGCCTTCTCAAGAACTTCAGGTGAAGGTGCAAAGATATTTATTGATACCAATCCAGATAATCCTGCTCATTTTGTTAAAAAAGATTATATTGACAATGCTGGAGACAGATTAGAAAATGGCAGATTAAATATTTTAGTTAGCAATTTCAAACTAGATGATAACATTTTTCTTAATAGAGAATATGTGGATTCTATCAAAAAGACAACTCCGCGTGGAGCAACTTATGACAGAGACGTTTTAGGATTGTGGGTTGCACAGGAAGGTGTTGTGTTTGCAGATTTTTCAGAAAAAGAAAACGTAATTGAAAATATAGATAATGTCGAAATAAAAGAATATTACATCGGAGTTGACTGGGGATTTGAGCATTATGGAACTTTGGTAATTGTTGGAGTGGATTTCGAGGAAAATTATTATATTGTCGAAGTAATAGCAAAGCAACATAAATATTTTGATTATTGGAAAATGCTAATTTTACAGAAATATAAAGAATATAGGGCCTCAAGAGTATTTTGTGATAGTGCTAGAGCTGAATACGTACAAGGACTTTTGGATTTTGGAATAAATGCAGAAAATGCTAAAAAAGATGTAAAAGAAGGTATTGATTTAGTTGGGGCTATGTATAAAAGGAATAAGCTAAAAATTACAAAGAAAGCTTTCAAAGGAAAGTTTGAGAGTGAGATATACTCGTATGTTTGGGGTAAAAATGATGAACCGCTTAAAGAAAATGACGATGTAATGGATGCGATAAGATACATTTTGTATAGCTTGAAAAAAGATGAAGGTGGAATTGCTTATTTATATTAGAAAGGAGGGCTAATGAATAAAGAAGAGAGAACGAGAGTAAAAACTTATTATGACAGAGAACAATATAGTAAATCCAATTTGGGTAAGAATATGCCGGGATTGTTTGAAGGAACGGTTGAAATTTTTAATCCGATTAGAGATATTGTTAAGGCCCTTTCAAATACAGCTTTAAAAGATTTAAACATAGATAATGACAAATTGAAAGAAATTTGGGAAATTAATCAAATGACAACATTTAGTAAAAAGATAGCTAAAGAGATGTACTTAAATGAAGAAGTATTCGTTGAGGTTATATTAACACCTGATGAGCAGATTAGGTATCTTTTGCATAGTGTAGATGACATCGAATATGTGGAAGTGTTTGGGGAGATAAAAAGGTTTAAGGTCGAAGGAGAGCAAGTCTATTATGATGAAAATGGCGAAGAGCAGAGTAGAGAGTATTCAAGAGAGTATATAAAACTCGATAATGGAACTGTTAAAAGAGCTGAAAAAGTAGAAGGGGATGTTATTGAAACGCCTTTTATTTTAGAAAAAATACCTGTTTCAAGATTTAAGAATGACAGTAATATTATTGAAGCCTTGAATATTATAGATAAAATCAACGAAACAGAATGTTATATTGGAAAAATCTTTGGAATACATGGTGATCCGTTACTGCATGCAGATAACATTAAGCAATTTGCAGATGTAAATACAAGTAATTCTAAAATTAAGGAAAATGCACAGCTCTTAGAAGAAGCAAGATATAAGAGAAAGAGAATCATTAACACTTATAACACGAAAGATTTACAAGCTAATTTTAAATATATCGAGTTGACAAATCCACTTATTAGTGAAATGCAAAACGATATAGCGAGGTTAGAAAAGAGATTATCTAATTTGTTTCCAGAGTATCTTTTGGTAGATACAGCGACACAAAATGTTAGCGAAGAAACTTATTTGTTAAAAAACAATGGGCTTAAGACTAAAGTCGCGAGTTTTAGAGAAGATTTTATAAAAAGTTTGCTGGAATTAGACAAAATAGCGTTGGAATTATCAGGAAGTTCTGAGGAATTAACTGAAACAAGTTACACATATTTTGATACTTTTTTGGAAAATGAAAAGAGCGCTAAATTAACAACTTTATCATTAGCTCTTGATGTAATAAACAAAGCAAAAGACATTGATGAGGAGTATAAACTTAAAGATTTAATAAATAAAATAACGGACAATACTTTACAAGATTTGAGTGGTTTGTATGATTAGGATAAATTTCGAATGGAATCATAGAGTTGAAAAAAGATTATTTATTTTTTTTAAAAAGATAGCTTTTTTGATTTTTAACAATAAAAAAATAAATGTTAATTACTCAAATTTGCTGAAGATATTTATTAATTATAGTGTGAATTTTGAAAAAGAGTATAAAAGCAAAAAGAATATTGATATTGAAAAGCATTTAGAATTAGCAAAAAAACAAATAAAAGAAATTAAAGAATGGCAGAATAATTTAAACAATTATGTTGAAAACAATAAACAAAAATCAAATCTAAAGGATATATTAAAAAATAATGCGAAATTCAGAGCAAGAAACATGCTCGGAAATTACTATAAAGATTTTTTAAAAGAAATAATTGCTGGAGAAAGCGAATATTTTGAATGGAATACAATGGGAGATGAAAGAGTTAGACCAACGCACGAAGCAAGAGATGGAAAAATTTATAACTGGGATAATGCTGAGATAGTCCCTGGGGAAGAGCTAGGTTGCAGATGTTGGGCTACTGTTTATTTCCCTGATTCGCAAGAGGAAATTAATGACATAAATCAAAATTCTTGAGAGTTGAAGTATTATAAATCATTTATGAGTTATTTGATGTCAAATCTCAAAAATTTTATAGAGTATCAATATTCTAAATCATTTATGAGTTAGAACAAATAATCTAAAGGAGTGAAAAATGTTTTTAGGACAGGATTTATTAAAAAGAATGAAATTAAATTATGACACTACAACGGAAACAACAGGTGGTGCAGGAGCAAGTAATACTGGTGAAAATAGTGGGACACAATCAAATGGTGAAACTAATGAAACAATAGAAAACTTAAAGGCCCAAATTGAAAAGATAACAAATGATACTAATAAAGAAATCAATTCTTTGAAATCACAATTAGGTCATGCAAATAAGCAAATTGAAGATTATCAAAAAAATGGGAAAAGTGCTGAGGAACTAGCAAAAATGGAAAAAGAAAAATTAGAACAAGAACTCGCTGAAGCTAAAAAACAATTGAATTTAACAGCATTGAGAACTAAAAAAGGTGAGTTAGTTGCGCAATTGAAAATTAGTCCGCAGTTTGCTGATTTAGTACAAATTACACCAGATATGACGCTTGAGAAATTAGAAACAGCTGTTAAAGATGTAGCAGCAAAAGAAAAAGAGTTTACAACAGAATTTTTGAAAAAGAATTCTATAACAAACGGAGGTTTTAATTCAAAAGATAAGAAAAAAAACGAAAAAGATTTTGTTGATAGGATGATTGAAAAAAGCAAAAACAACGAAACAGATCTTACAAAATTTTAGGAGGTTAGGATGTTAAAAAGAACAGTGATGCACAAAGAAAAGTTGAATGTGCAAATTAAAATATTAAAATCTGATTTTGCTAACTATATTTACAAAGATAAAAATACAAACAAAGAATATTTGTTAGCTGGAGCTTTGATTAAAGCAAAAAACGGTGAAGATTTAAGAGAAACAGGGGCCTTTGTAATACCGAGTGGGGCTGGTACTAGAGCCGATGGTGTGTTAGTCCATGATGTTGAATTTAAATATTATAACGACAATGAACAAGCGACAGTTGCAATTGAAGGTGTGGCTTATTTGGATAAATTAATCGAGGTAGGGAAAGAATACGCTACACCAGTCACAATAACAAAAGCGGAATTACCAGAAGGTGTGACTTATATTTATAAGGATAGAAAATAGGAGGTTGAAATGGCAATAAGTTTAACGGATTTATTAAATGCGAAAAGTTTAAATAAGTATTATACAGGAGTGAAAGGCACTACTCTAGTAGAAGCAATGTTTCCAGCTGGATTCTCAAATAATTTCGATGTAAATGTTTTTGGAAGTTTAGACGGCGGAACAGTTGAAGTATTGCAAAGCAGTCAGCTAGGTGCAGATGTAATGTTTAGGGACTGGGATTTAAAAACAGTAACTAAAGGAGACAAACAATTTTTCAGAGAAGCTATGACATTAGATGAAAAACGTAGAAAAGAGTTGTTGGAAATTTTAAATACTGGGAATCAAACGGTAATTGATAACTATTCAAAACGAATTTTTGATAAGTTTGCAGGGGCAAAAGGATTTTTGGCAAGTCCTCGAGCAATCGCTTCTTATGCAGCAGCTCAATTTTTATCAACAGCAAAAGTTATATTTCCAAATGAAAACGGCGGTGGTCAAACAATTAATTATAAATTAGCTGATAAATATAAAGAAACATTAGCTGGGACTAATATTTGGAGTGCAGCAACTGCTAAACCGCTTGAAGATTTAGAGAGATGGAAAGAAATCGCTGAAGAAGACGGCGGAACAGTTGAAATTGCTTTGATGTCAAAAGCTACTTTTAATATGTTGAAAAAACACGATACAGTAAAGGCATTATTTAAAAATACAACTGTTACAGTTACTCCAGCGTTAGTTAAAGCAACAATTGAAGAAGTGATTGGAATGACTATATTAGTTTGGAATGAAAAAATAAAAGTTGGTAAAACAACAAAAAATGTATTTCCTGATAATGTAGTAACATTAATTCCAAATGGTCAATTAGGAGTAATGGAATATGGGCCTACTCCAACAAAAACTGATGAATTGCTTGGGATGTTAGGAGATAGAGAAGTGGTTGATATTGCTGGGACATTTTCGACTGTTGAGGTTGTAGCAGAATCAAAATCAGCTGGAGTTGTAAATAATGTGAATGTAGTCATTGAGGACTTGGTAGCTCCAAATCCATCTATTATGGATAGCATGTTTATAGCAACAGTAGGGTAGGTGAATTAGATGGCAAAAGAAGACAAAAAGAATGACATAAAAGCTATTGTTGTTGCGATAGCTTTAACACCTTTAAGATACAATGATGTTAGATATGGAACAGGTGAGAAAATAGAATTGTCAGAATCAGAGTTTGAGGTTTTAAAAGAAGGTAAACTTGTAAAAAGAAGAGTTGAGGAATAATGTCTGAAGAACTTTTGGAAGAGCTGAAAAAGTATATTCCTGAAACTTCTGATTATGATTTACAAGTGGTTGAGCAATTTTATGAAGTTGCTGAAGAAAAGCACAGTACAGAGAGAGAAAAGCTGCTCAAAATATTTTTGTTTGGTTATTTATTAACTTCGTTAAATGATTTTGATTTTACGAAAGTCCAAATTTCAAATATTGTTATCGAAGAATCGAATGGAAATAATCCTTATCTTAGGATGTATCAGCAATTATTAAAAACTCTTGATGTTGAAGAAAATGAAAGTGTAACTATATCAATATTTTAAAGGAGTTGAAATGTTTAATTTTAAAAACAAAGAAAAAAAAGAAATATTACTTGTTGAGTTGAATCATATACTTTTAAATGTTGGTGACAATGAATTAGATTTGACTCAACGAAGAGTAAATATTGCAAAACAGGAGATAGAAAAAAGAAAATTAAAAATAGAGATTATAAATTTAGGTGATAAAGATGCCTTGCAAACTAACAGTGAAACAGAAACCAAAAAACAAAAATTTGGAGAAGTTGTTGGCAATGAATCCTCAAAAGATAGAAGTGGGAACGGTAACGAATTATAGTGTCAAAGGTGGATTTGATGCTTTTGGATTATCAAATGTATTGGATAGTGGTTCAAGTCGTGGAGTTCCTGGGTGGAATTATAACCAAAAAGCTTTTGAACAATTTAATCCAATGGCTGCTAGATACTTTAAAGAAGGAGTTGCTAGGATTATAAACGGAAGTTTTGATGTTGCAGCAATGACGAATAAAATTGGAACCGAAGCTAGTACAAGATATAAATCAATGATTGAAAGGATAAAAAGTCCTCCAAATAGTCCTGTGACGATCGCAAGAAAAGGATTTAATAATCCAATGATTGAAACTGGGCATTTTAAGAGCAATATTGCAGCTAAAATTAACGGGGGGAGAATTGTCGGTAGAGGTGGTGGATAATGGATAGGAAAACAAAATCAGCTATTAAAAAAACTTTGAAAGTTATAGAAAAGCTGTCAGATGATGTGATTGTGTATTCAGAAAATTCTGAGATTGAATTTGACGAAATGGGCAATCCTATTCAAAACAAAATAGAAAAGACAGTAAAAATGGCTATACTGACACCTAAACATAATTCATCATTTCCACAAAGTGTGGACGGAAGTTTTTTATCGAATAAAAAAGAGGGATATTATATTTTGAATGATAATCAGGATTTTAAAGTATCGGAAGGTATAAAAATAAAGCATAAAGATGTGATTTACAGGGTTGTGAATATTGAGGAAAATTATGGGGAATTTTTGAGAATGGAGCTGAATATAGATGACAAGCGAAATTAAAAAAGAACTTGTGAACGATATAAAAGAGTTTTGCAAAAAGTTTGGTATAAATCAAATCATAAATGAAGATAAAAGGGACGAGATACTTGCTGAGCAATATGAAAAACTCAAATTTCCAATTGTTTTTTATAATATATACATTGAAGACGCAGGGAATCCAATTCCTTTTGGCAATGATGAATATTGTTATGACGAAGAAATACAAGTTATCTTGACGTTAGAATCAAGAGAAAAACACAATGATTTCGATATGCTTTATTTATTTTTAGCTAATACAAAAGCAACAAATGATTACTTTGATGAAAGAAAACATAAAAGGAAAGTTAGAAAAGTATATAAAATACAGGAAATAACTTTTAATTTTATGGGTAGAAGATATTACAAGGAAGTTTTGCAGTTTAGTTATTTCGCAGAACATTATATAAATAAAAATTTTAGGGAGGAATAATGGCAATACAGAGAAATGATTTAAATACTTTGAATAATGTACAAATTAAATCAGAAAATAACAGAGCTTTTTATGCTGATGTCAGAAGTTTGATATTTTTTACAAAAGATTTTGCAATATCGCCGACATTTATTACAGAACCTGGCGATTTGTTGGAATTAAACATCAGTGGATTAAATGAAAATCATAATTTTTATAAATTAATAGCTAGTGCATATTCGCAAGCGTATACACCGTTAAATGTAGTTGTTTATGGAAATAATACAGCAGCAACATTCACAGAGCTTATGAATACATATATAGATCATGAGGACGCTTTTGAAGTCACTAACTGGATTACTAATATGGATATTGTTTCTGAAAAAACGTATATTAACAGTATAGTGTCTTATGCGAAAACTGATAAGGATAAACAATTTTTTATAGCTGTTGATTACGAAAAAGTAGGAAGTGCAGCTGAAGCTGTAAAATTGCAAACAGAAAATAATGTGGACAATGTCGCATTTATAATTGAAGGAGCTAAAAATTTAGCCAAAGGGAATTGGCTTACAGGGGCCTTAGTTGGTGGAACAATAGGATACAAAAATTTAGGAAGTTATATTGTTCATTCAACTGAAATAACTAGTTTTGTTCAAGAAAATTATACAAAAACTGAACAAAAATCATTTTGGGACTCTGGATTAAATTATTTATCTAAACCAACGCAAGGATATTTTCATATTGTGAATGGAATTAATTCAGATAATAAAAAATTTATTGAATTGAAATTAATCGAAATTTGGTTAAGGGATGGATTGAAGAAAGATTTAACAATCTTTCAAGTAAAAAAAGATAAAATACCAGGGGATGATATAGGGAAAATGATGGTTTACTCAATCATTAAGGAGCGTTGCAGACAGGGTGCTAATGCTGGAATGTTTATGGTAGACAGTACTGGGAGTTATTTTGGAACAATAACGCAAAAAGATAAAAACGGTAACGAGCAAGAGATTAGCTTGGGACATTTGATAGTGAGCGACTTTACACAAGAATCAATTAGAGAAGGAAAATTTGATTTTGATTTAAGAGTCACTTATTTGAATGGCGCTAGAAAAGTAAATTTAACTGGAGCTATTACAACAGAGGGAGAAATTGTATTTGATAAATAAAGGGGGTAAATATAAATGTCAACAAAACAATATAATGTGGATAATGTCAAGATTGTGTTAACTGCTGCAGGTATTCCTTACGCAATTACTTGCAGACACGAAGACGGTTTTGAGGATGATCCAAACACAGAAAGCTCGAGTTCAACAATTGCGAGTTGTGGGCAAAAGGTTGTTAACGTATCAGTCGACGAGAGTGTATCTATCACATTAAGTCTGTTATACGGAAGTAGCGAACACAGAACAATGGAAAGATTGCACAAATTGTGGAAAGCAAGTAAAGGACCGTTTCCAATGTTTATGGTAATAACTGATACAAATACAAATGAAACTTATATATATAATGGTGTTTCATTTAAGAAAAAAGCTGCATTAAAATATGCAAACGAAAGTGGAACTGAAGCTAGAGCATGGGAGTTTGAAGCAGAAAGCAGAGAACTTGTAATGTAATTGGAAAAAAAGACAACTAATATGAAAAATATAATAGTTGTCTTTTATACAAAATATAAGGAGATTAAAAATGGATTTAGAGAGAAAATACACTGAAGCAGAAAAAGAAGCTATTAATATGTCAAGAGAAATGGCAGGACTAGGACCGTTGGAGAAAGAAGAAAAAAATGAAACAATAGGAGCACTAGAGGTAGAAACTGCTGAGGCCCAAATAGTTGCTGAAACTTCTGAAGAGATAAAAGAAAGAAGAAATAAAAATGAGAGAAGGAGAATAAAACAGCAAGGAGGATTAAGACCAAAACAGATATTTAAATACACTTTGATTAACTGGGATGGAAAACTGAAAGATGTGGTTTGCACATATCCGACTACAAGACAAGCGTCGAAATATTCAAAAATGGACTTCGATCCTGTTACTGGAAAAGGAGTGCTTAATTTTGGTGATATAGTTGATTGTTTTTACAATGATGACCTATTGCCACGATTTGACTTTGAGGACTTTCCATCAAGTGAAATCATTGGATTGGGTGTGTTTTTATCGGAAGTGGTAAGAAATCCCTTCCTTAAATAAGAATCCAGCATTTTTTTACGAAGGGAAAATATATTTTAATAAAGATGAAATGCTAAAAGATATAACTGAAATTGAAAATCTAGCATTTCAGTTAGAAATAAATGAAAATTTTAAAAGTTTTAATTCTTTTGTTTTTTTAAAAAGATATAATGAAAATAAAATCTCTGAAAAAGAGTTCGAAACTTTTTTGAAAATGTGCTTTTATGATACGGAAATTCAAAAAGCAAAAGAAAGAGAACGGAAAAAGATAAAGAAAGGAAGATAAATGGCTAGTGGAGTAGGAGTTACTTATGAGTTAGAGTTTGTTATTAAAGATAAAAACGCAAAGCAATGGATACAATCAATGCAAAAAGAAGCTGAAAAACTAGCTAAAACATTAGACAAGGTTAGTTTAAATAATTTTAACAAGCAAATACAGAATATGCAAAAGCATTTGCAATCACAAGGAGATAAACTTAAATCTCAAATGAAAACGGCTCAAGAAATGATGAAAACGCTTGGAACTGGTAAAACTGTAAAAAGTGGATTGGATAACGTAAAAAAAGAAACACAAGAAGCTAAAAAGAAAATGGATGATTTAAATAAAGCCAAAGAAGCAGTTGGAAAATCAGTGAAAAATCCTCTTGAGAATGTAACTAAAGGTGCTGATGGTGCTATAAAAAAAGTCAAAGGACTTTTGAGTAAAGTTCGGGATGGTGCATTGTATAAAGTTGGAGGATTTATTGCTCAAGCTGGTTCGGAAGCGTTGCAAGAATATGGACAAACTGACTATGAACTTCGTGGGGCGTCAGCCAAAACTGGCGGATATGGTGTTGATTTAAAAGAGTATAGGCAATTAACTAAAAAAGTTGGTGGAGATACAAAATTTAATAACTTAGATGTTGCACAGGCTATTAACGCTGGAGCAACGTTAGGAATTAAAAAAGACGAAATGAAACAAATCATACCAGCAGCTGCTAATTTGGCACAAGCGTTTAATTCGGATATAACACCAGCTCTTGAAATGGTTAAAATGCACATGAACTCTTATCAATTATCTGCGAAAGAGGCTCAAAAAGTTACTGATATGATAGCTGTTACATCTAAAAATACAGCTGCTGATTTACCTAGATTGGCAGAAGGATTTAAGTATGTTGGAGCGTCTGGGAAAGCATTAGGAGTGCCACTTGAAACAGTTTATGCGATGTTAGGGAAAATGAATGACAACGGATTAACAGGGTCAACAGCAGGTACTGGATTAAATCAAATGTTTGAAAGTTTAAAAGATTTTAAAAAACGTGGGAAACTTGAAGATTTAATTGGTAAGGTTACAGATGAAAAAGGTAATTTACAAGATATGGTTTCAATTGTTGAAAGATTAAAAGGTGTAACTGACAAAATGGGTAACGCGGATAAAGCTGGAGTATTAAAAGCTATATTCGGAGTACAAGGAGGAAGAGCCGCTAATACGCTATTGAACGGAAGTGTAGAAGACTTAAAAAAACTTCAAAACGAAATAAAAAATAGTAGTGGGGTAGCTAAGCAATTGAGTGACTTTATGATGCAAGGAAGTGCAGGAGCGGTTGAAACTTTAATGGGAACAATGTCAAGTACGTTTGCAGCGGTATTTGACTCATTAGAGCCTTTATTAGTCCCAGTTGCAGGCTTATTTATGGGGATAGCTGAAGCAATTGGACAAGTAGCAGAAAAAGCGCCTTGGCTATTACAATTAGTTTCTATTTTGGGAGCTTTAGTAATTGGAGAAATGGTATTTAATAAAATGAAATCAAGCATTGGGCCTTTCGTTTCTGGGATAAAAGAAGCTATTGCAAGTGTTAGTTTATTAAAAATAGTTCTTTACGGACTATTGGCGATTGGTTTAGTAGTTATATTTAATATGTTTAAACAATGGCAAGATTATTTGCAACAAAATGCTGACGTAAATAAAGTGTGGACGGCTACATTGCAAAGTTTAGGAAGTGCATTAGGAGCAATCAGTGACTTGATAATGGCTGTTGTAGGTGCGCTATTTGGATTTAGTACAAAATCAGAAGATGCAAAAGATAAAACGCAAATTTGGGGAATGACAGCTGATGAAGTTAAGCAAAAATTAGAATCGTTTAAAGAAAAAATTGATGGATTTTCTCAAAAAATACAAGAAATGACTAAATGGGTAGAAAAAAACAAAGAAACAGTAAGACTTTGGGGAACTATATTTTTAGGATTGGCAGTTGGAATTGGAATATTGTGGGGATTAGTTGCAGCACAATCAGCCTTTAACGCAGTAGCTGCTTTAAATCCATATGTTTTGATTGCCGCAGCAATCATAGCGGCAATAATGGCGATAGTAGCAGCGATAATGTATTTTTGGAATACAAATGAAACATTCAGAAATGCAATTACAACGGCTTGGAATGCTATTAGTCAATGTTGGGCTCTTGTAGGATTTGTTTTCGGTGGACTTGTTGGTGCAATAATCGGCGGATTAATGCAATTATGGGTTCAAAATGAAACGTTTAGAGAAATCGTAACTACAGTATGGAATTTTATAGCGACAGTGTTCCAATTAGCTTGGTCTATAATTGGTGGAATAATAATGGCAATTGTTAATGGAGTTATGACGCTAGTTAATGCAATAGTAAATCTTTATAATACAAACTCAACTTTCCATGCTATTGTATCAGCTGCTTGGAGCGCAATAGGTGCATTGATTCCTGCTGTAATTGGAATGATAGTTGGAGGCCCAGTTGGAATGTTTATAGGTGCATTAGTAAGTTTGTATACCCACAATCAAACTGCAAGAAATTTAATAAATGCAGCATGGAATGCAATCAAAGCAGCTGTATCATCAGCAATATCAGCGATAATAAGTAGGATTCAATCCGCCATATCTGCCATGCAAGGGTTGATAAATGCTTTCCAATCGGCTAGTAAATTAGATTGGGGCGGGATAAAAGCTGGTGGAGCACAATTCGTAGGAGGAGTTAAAGGGATTGTCACAGGTAAACACGCAGTAGGAACTAATAATTTCCAAGCGCAAGGTGGTGGGGGAATGACTACTATCGATGAGCATGGAGATGAAGCTATTTGGTTGCCAAACGGTTCAATGGTTGCAAGAAACACAACAACTAACGATATGTTGAATAATTTAAAATCTATTAAAGCTAATACTCGTGGTGGACTGAAAGACAGTGGAACAGTTGTTACAAATAATAATCATTTTGTATTTAATGTTAGTGGAAATGATGAAACACTAAACGAATTAAAAAATGAACTTGAAAAATTAGGAATAGTTTAGGAGGTATAGAATGCAAGTATTAGATTTTTTTAAAAAAGCAATTGCAGGATTTGAAGCACAAAAAGATAGACTTGAAAAAATGTATTTAAAATATTTTGGCATAAAACCTAATGGATTTTTAGGTACTATACCTCTTTTAGTAATTTCGACCGATTATAGTCAAGATAATGAAATAACAGGCTACAAATCGTATTTAAAAGATAATTTTAATGAAAATATGTTTGTGAATCCATATACATTAAAAATTGAGGTAATTTTACACGGTAAAGAATGGAAAGATGAACTCGAGAAATTAGTTAAAGAATCAAAAAAAAGAAATTATACAACATTTATGTATACTAAATTTGATAAGGTTTATGCTCCACTTGCAATAACTAGTGTCAGTTACTCGGAAAATTATCAAAATTATACTAGTATAAAAGTTTCGATAAATTTAAAAGAAGTAAACTTGTTAAAATTTACTACAACTGACGGAAAGACTACAACGAGTGCTTATGATCCAGAGACTAATACCCAAAATCGAGAAATGTCTGAAGTTTCGATGAGTGAATCAATGAAAGGTGGACTTGGAGATGATCCTAGAACAGGAGATATTAAAGCATGAGAAAATTATATAGTTTTGATATTTTATATAAGAAAAATAAAAAAAGTAGTTACAGAATTTTATTAGACGATGGAGAAAAAACGTTGTTAGTTACATTGGAAATTTACAATATAAAAGAACTTTGGTATTTAGATGTAAAGACGGATAACGAAAATTTACATATGGGCCAAAGAATTAATGCATATGAAGATTTGTTCTTATTGTGCAGAAGACGATATAAAGAATTTCCAAATGTTAAAATGATAGCTTTGCCAATTAATTTGAATGGCTTTAATGTTGAGTTTACAACGGAAACGGCTGGAATATTACAGGATATTATGGTGGTGGTTTAATGGCTGAGATCATGGAAAATACACAAAATAACGGAGTAAATGATAATTACTATATTTTGTGGGACAGATATGCAAAAGTAACTTTTAAAGTAAAAAATGGAGATGAAACAGAGGAAATTGAATTTGAAAGATTTCAAATTGAAAATGGAGTTGATTATTCGCCAGATTTCGAGATACAAACTGAATTTGATATAACAGAAAGCACTAATATTGCTAAAATAGTTATTTATAATTTAACAGATGAAATGATTAAAAAATTAAAAAAAGGTGTCGAAGTAGTTATTGAAGCTGGGTATTGGAATGATGGAGTAAATAAAGATATTGGTGTTATCTATAAAGGGATTATCGAGAGTTTGAAAGGAAGTTGGAGCAACGCTGATAAGAAATTTGAAATAACTTGTAACACTTTTAATGATGAATACAAGGATACAAAAATAAATCTTAAAACTGGAAAAGGAACAAAAGCTAGTACAATAATAAAATTAATTTTATCAAATTTGGATAAATTAAAAGCTGGAACAATAGAGCTTGGTAAGGATATTGATTATAAAGATGGCAAAACAATGCATAACAACGTAAAACACATCTTTAAAGAAATAGCCAAAGACACTAAAAGCGTTTTTTTTATAACGAATGGAGTTGTTACTTTTCAACCACGAGATAAGATAAATAGAGGTATTTTAGAATTTGATCCGAATCGATTTCAAGATGTAAAAGAAAATGACGGTACTTATACATTGAAAAGTATATTTGATCATAGATTTCAAGAAGGTTTTAAGATTAATTTAGATTTAAAAAAGGAATTTGAGCAACTTGAAATTAAAGGAGAGTATCTTATCACAAAAGGTAAGCACGTTATTAATTTTAAAAGCGATGCATATACAGAGTTGGAAATAAAAACTAAATTTGATGATGAAGAAGCTAAGAAAGCTAATGAAATCGAAATTGTTTCTGGGAAAAAAGGGAAAAATGAGAAAGCATCTAAAAATAAAAAGAAAAAAGCAAAAGAAAAAGACGATAAAAAGAGTAAGAAAAATGAAAAAAATACTAAAAAAACAAGCAAAAAAGAAAACGAGGTTAAAAAATCTAATAACACAGAAACTAAAAAAACTACTACAAAAAGTAGCGGAAATAAAAAAGAAAAAGACTGGGATAGAATAGTGAGAACATATGGAGTAGGAGGTAAAAAGTGAGAAAAAAAACAGTAGGAGATCATATAGAATCAATGATAAGTGGAAAATTTGATAATTTGAATACTTTTGCAATAGCTAAAATTGTTGAAGTAGATAACTCTAACATGAGCTGTAGTATACAAATGTTAGATATTCCTGAACTTTTTGGCACACGCGATGAGGTTGAAACGATTGAAAATGTTCCAATTGCTCCGATTTTTTGGGGGAGTAAATGTAAAGTAAATGCTCCATTAGCTGTAAATGATAAGGTCTTAGTAGCTTTTTGCCAACATGACACATTTAATGCAAGAAATGCTTCTGAACCTTGTGAGCCGAACTCTAGTGCAAAATTTGATATAAACAATGCTATTGTAGTTGGTCAAATAACAAGTGATGCAGAAAAGAACATATCTAATGATTTTTATATCGCTTATGGTGGAACGCTTGTAACGATAAATGATAGTGGTGTCAATATAAAAGGCGGTTCGATCAGTATAAGTGGGCCTGTTAAAGTCAACGGAAGTTTAGAAGTGAGCGGAGACGCTAAAATTGGAGGAAAGTCATTTTTAACTCATACAAATGGTGGATTACCATTGGATTAGGAGGATGTCATGGAGAGTGTGGAAAGTTGGCTAACAGAAAAAAATGACGATAAAGAAATAGATGTTGCAATTGGTAAAAATATTATCTTAAGTTCAGAATTAGAAAAAATAAGATTACGTTTGGAAAATAAATTAAGGTTATTTTTTAACGAATGGTTTTTGCATAAGAATGAAGGTATTTATTGGCTTAAAAGAAATGAAAATAATGGACAAATAGGAAATTTGTTAGAAAGATTTAATATAGAGGCCCAGGTCAAAGAAACTATTTTGTCAGATGAAGATGTGGCAGAAATAACAAAGTTTGAAAGTGATTTTGAAAATAGAAATGGAAACTATAATTTTAAAGTAGAAATGTTATTGAAAAATGGAAAGACTTTAGCGTTTTAGAAAGGAGGAACGATGGATTTTGGAGTAACAGAAAAGGGATTTGTGTTAAAAAGTTTTACGGATATTATGAAAGATATAGAAAATAGGTACAAAGCAAGATTACAAGATAATAATTATATTTTAGATTTTAATACTCCAGAAGGGATTCATTCTGAAGCTATAGGTTATGAGCTATCACAAATATGGGAAGAATTGCTTGAATTTAATAATCAAATGAATCTAAATACAGCAACAGGAATATATTTAGATTATTTTGGAACTTTACTGAGAACTCCACGAAAACCAGGGGCTTACGCAACTGGACAGGTAAAAATAACTGGAGAAAAGAATAGAGTTATACCAGCACAGACTATTATAAAATATGCTGAAAAAGAATACAGACTATTATCAAACGTTACGTTGGATAAATTAGATAATAATGAGTATTATGGAATAGGATTTATTCAGGCTCTTGAAATCGGAGAAGAAAGCAATATCACAAGTGATGTTACTTTTACGACCGAATATGAAGGAGTTGCTAAAATTACAAATGATGCGGATGTAAACGGCGGTGCTGATAATGAGAATGATAGTCTTTATAGGGAGAGACTAAAAAGAAAGCAAACGGTCGAACAAACTGCTACACATGCGGCATTGTACAACGGATTAATGGCTTTAGAAAACATTAAAAACGTGTTGATATTAGATCCTGAGACAGAACCATCAACTGAGGCTGGAACAATTAAAATATTTTTGGAAGGAACACCAGACGACAAAGTTTTTGAAACTATTTTAGATTTGAAAGCAGATGGAATATTAACTCTTTCAGATTCTAATGCACAAAATTTTGAAAAAAAAATAAAAAGAGGTGTATTTGAAAGAAAGATAATATATAACATTATAAAATACAGTACGTTATTAATAAAAGTTGAAGTATTAGAAACAAAAAATTTAGATGAAAAAGATAGTCGTTGGACAAAACAAATACAACAGGAAATTTTAAATTATATAAATAATTTAAAAACAGGAGAATCTATTAGTTATTTAAAGACATATTCGGAAGTACTCGGAATTGACGACATAAGAAAAATAAATCTGAAAATGGGATTAACAGAATCCGATGTTGCAATACAAAATTTCGACAAAACATTTACAGTCCCGGTTGGTCAAAAATTTCAAATTAATGAAAACAATATCGAGGTAACTTATGTTTAAGAATAGCGAAGAGTATACGGATAAAATAATAAGTAGATTTCCGCATATGTACAGAAGAGATAGAGAAAGCAACAATTATTTTTTACTGAATTTATATTTAGAAGAAATAAGGCGAGTAAGCAAAGGAATATATGAACTTTTGAAATCTTTAAATATTATGGAAGCAGAAGGTTATGTATTGGACAAATTTGGAACATCTTTTAATTTGAAAAGGGACACGAATGAAAATGATGAAAATTATAGAAAAAGAATACTTGCGGAAATTTCAAGGAAAAGTAAAAACGCAACTTTTGAAACAATCTTAAATGTACTCAAGATTATAATTGAAAATTACGAGCAGAATATATTTATTTTTAAAGAAGGGATTATAAAAGATAGAGTTAAAAATATAGATTTTAAAGTTAAAAATGGAAGTTTTAAAGGAAAATCTGAAACGCAGTTTTACAAAGAAAAAGCAGGAAGCATTTACATTATATTGAATAAGAGACTGTCTGCATATATAAAAAAGAGCATCTTGAATATTTTGCTTGAAATAAGAGCGAAAGGTGTGGAAATAACTGTTGATTTTAAATATAAAGTGCAAACAGCTAATTATATTTCAAATGGGGCCTTTGTTGGAGTGAAAAGAATTTTAAAAATAGAGGATAGCTTTTATGATGAGATTTTGCAACAAAAAAGTTATGAGAGTAATTTAGCAAGAATAAATGTAATAACACAAGAAGGAGTAAGATAGATGTTAAAAAAAATAAAGGATTGGATAGGAACGAATTTGGATGTTTACAAAGTTGAAAACGCAAATGATGTTGGTGCTGGATTGGTTAGGCATATTTGGAAAGGTGAAGAAACAGCAACTCAAGTTGGGACAACATTATCAGCGCAAGTCATGAATGATTTGCAAAAAGGATTGGTTCACACTCTAGATACAATTAGAACTGTAGGAACTAACAAAGATATCTACGAAGTTGCATTGACTGGAATCGAAGAGTTTGGCGTATTTGACGGATTAAAATTGTTAATTAGAATTGATGGAGAAAATCAGTTTGAGGATGTATTTTTAAAATTAGGTGGTATAGAATATCAGATCTATCAATTAAAAAATAATATGTTAGATAAGATTGACAAAGGGATTTTAAAAGACAAAAAGGAATATTTGCTCAACTTCAAAAACAATTCCTTTATTTTGTCAGATAGCACTTTGTACGGATCACAAAAAGGGACAGCACTAGAAGGGAATCGGTTAGCTGAAATTCTAGGATTGCAATTTGGCGGAAATATACAAGACATCGGAAACAAAGCAAAAGGAAAATTTTATTATGATAGTGTAACAAAATTTTACTACGAATGTGTCGAAGACAATAGTCTGACATACAACGATAGCGGAAAATTTAGAGCTATATCGAATAAGCCGATTTCGGACAAATTAGAAAATTTGTTCGGAGTTCAAAAATCTCAAGTTGGCTCAATTAAATTTGCCGGCATTGAAATCAAATGGGGAATAGTTCCGGATGGAGCTTCTACATTGCGATTCCCAACGCCTTTTTCTAACGCCTGTTTTAATGTGCAAATTAGCCGTTTAGGACCAGTTATTATCAATTCAACAGGTTCGTCTAGCCCTGGAGCTTCCACGGTTTTAGCTATTTATAGGACTCATTTTGATTTAGATAGCGTAATTGGAGCTAGCGATAAATCTGAGTTAACTTATTTAGCGATCGGTTATTAAACAACCCCGACTGTCATCCAGTCAAACCCCATCGTGCTAGTACTACTAAAAAAAGGACATTGAGTTTGGCTACGACCAGAGTGAACTACTGTCCCATTAGAAGACCAGGTCGAGATTGTTATAGTCGGTATTTGCTTGTAGGCAATAGGATAAACTAAAGTGTATTGGCTTTTAGGCACTGAAACAGATCCCCACTGTATTAAAACTTTTCCTAACTTTAAATAACCGTTGGCACTATTTTCAAACAAATTTTCTAGTTAATAACCAACAGCAATCCAACGGAAAAAGTTTCCAGTCGCATAAAAATTTGTTCCTGGAACTCTGTTGAAAACTCTAAACGAATTAATTTGATGATCACTTATACCAAGTATATAAGTTCCAGCTCCTCCGTCGGTAGCCGAAACTGAATAATTAGTTGTTTTAAAAGCAACTTTAAGATTGATTGTTGTTCCCGCTCCAGTGCTTAGATATTCTGTTCCCCATTGTATGATCAGACCGCTTGGAAATTTGATATAATTATTTCCAAAATCAAACAAATTTTCTAGTCTATAATGTAATTAAACATTATAGAGGAGTGATAAAATGGAATTGCAAGAGTTGAAAGGAAGAAATGCGGAGATTTATTTGGAGTATCTTAACAGTAGCATAGCTAAGAATGCAGCAACTAAAAACACTACTTACAAGACGTATTTAAACAATATGAAACAGTTTGTAGAGTATTTAAAGGCGTATGAAAACAATCGTTATTTGTTAAGTAAAGAGACGTTAAAGTTTGTTGTGAGTATACTTGAGAGATACATAAGATATTCCAGAGAGGTCAAAGGGAACAATGCTAGAACTATTAACAATAAAATAACGGCAATTAGTAGCTTTTACATTTGGGCAGTTAAGCGTGATTTAATAGCAACACATCCATTTAGAGATAAATTAGACCGCTTGAAAGTTACAGATGTGGAAAAACGGAGAAATAGCTATTATTTGAGTAATAAGGAAATAATAGAGATTAATATCAAAATGGAAATGGACAAACGGTATGATTTGCAAGACAGGATCGTATTTAACTTGATTATTGATACAGCTTGTAGGATTTCGGCATTACAGTCAATTAAAATTGATAATATTGATTTAGAGAGTGGAATAATATTTGGAATAGTAGAAAAGGAACAAAAGATTGTAGAGTTTGCAATATTCGAGGAAACGACGGAATTGATAAGGGAGTGGTTGAGATATAGAAATGACAATATTGAATACTTGTTAGTAACTAAATACAACGGAGTATTTAAGCAAATGAGCAAGTCGACAATAAGAGACAGAGTGAGAAAGATTGGAAAACTTGTGGGAATAGAAAATCTGTATCCGCATAGTTTAAGAAAAACATCAATAAACTTGATTGCAAAAACGGCTGGGATTGACCTGGCTAGTGAGTTTGCAAATCATAGCGGAACAGATGTAACTAAAAAGCACTATGTTAAGAAAACGAGTGCGAGAGACAGAAGAAACAAACTGTTAGAAATTCGTAAAAAAGCGGGATTTTAACAATAAAAAGTAGAGAGATTTATGAATTTGTTCAGATTTTTGAAAAATATTTACTGATTTTATTGACTTTATGCATACTTTAGATTTTAGTGATTTAATAAAAATTGTATGTAAGCATAAAACGAAATTATCTCAAAGCCTTTAAAAATCAATATTCATACTTAAAATTTTCGTGCAAATTCATAAGTTAGTACAGAATAAAAACCTTAAAAAATAACAAAATAGGAGTGATAAAAATGACAATAGTTTACATTTATTCAATTGATTCGTTGGAGTGCATGGCACGACCAACGGTCACAACTACAGAGGAATTTAAAGAAAAACCAAATCTGTTTTATCCGCTTTGGGATGAAAAAACAATGAAATTCTCTGAGACATTATTAAATAATCCAATTATTGATTTAAAAACTGGAAAACTTAGAGAAATGACTGAAGTTGAAAAAATAAAAGCTGGTAAAACAGTTCTAAGTGACGGAAGTTATTTGGATGAGGTTAACGAAACAATTGTGACTATCGCAAAACCAAACGAATGGAGCCTTTGGGATAAAGATTCTCACGCTTGGAAAGTCGATAATGATTTGTTAAATGCAAAACTAAAAGAATTAAGAGAAAAAGCGTTAAAAGATTTAATTGAAGCTAAATTAAGCTTTTTAAATCAGCCGCTTGAAATCGAAAAAGATAGCAAAAAATACATATTTGAGAACAATGAAAGAAATAGAAACAGCTTATCTCTTAAAATGTCGTTAATGTGGACTTTAGAACAAGATAAAATTGAAAAAGTAAAAGTACAAAATGATAAAGGATTAGTTGAATTTATCGAATTGAATCGAGCTGAATTAAAAGTTTTGGCTAAAAAAATTCAGGACATCGTAGAAGTTGCAGACATGGGAGAACAAATGGCGGTTGTTGGAATCAGTAGATACACTATTGATCAGATGTTAGAGCTTAATGTAAGTGATTTTTTTCAAAATTAATTAAAGGGAGCGATAGAAATGGATAGATTTAACAAATTTTTAGATTATATCTTTAAAGTTGAAGGCGGTTATACTAATGATAAAAATGATAAAGGTGGAGAAACAACTTGGGGAATCACAAAAAAGGAAGCGAGAGAGAATGGGTATCGTGGTTCTATGAAAGATTTGACGAAAGAGTTTGCGAAGAAAATATTAGAAAAAGACTATTATTTAAAAAATCGTTTGAATGAAGTAATAAATGACAAGGTTGCATTGTCAATATGTGATTGGAGTTTTAATTCAGGAAAATGGGCAACTAAAAAGGCACAAGTAACGTTAAACAGATATTTTGGCTATAATCTAGTTGTGGATGGTATTTTTGGAAGCAAGACTATAAAAGCCTTGAATGAAGTGGAAGAACAAGGGAAATCTGAGGAGTTTTTGAGAGATTACCATAGTTTGCAAAGAAAATTTTACCATTCTATAGTTGAATACAATCCAACTCAGGAAGATTTTTTGACTGGATGGTTGAATCGTGTTGATAGAAAAGAAAAATATTTAAAGGAGATGATATAAATGAAAGTAATATTGAATGTAGGACACGGTGGAGTGAAAAGAGATCCAGGAGCGTGTGGAAATGGTTTTGAGGAACACGCTTGGAATAAGGATTTTGTGGAAAACTATGTAAAAAAAGAATGTGAAAATCAAGGTGTAGAGTATGTTGTAGTTTATCAAGAATACTATTCTACTTTGCCACAAAAGATAAATGGACTTGCAAATAAAGGAGATGTGACACTATCATTTCATTTAAATGCAGCTGATAAAACAGCTTCAGGTGCTGAAATGTTATATTGGCACAACTCAAAAAGAAGTAAGGAACTTGCGGAATTTTTACAGGAAGCTAATATTAAAGCAACACATTTGAAAGATAGAAAAATCTTGCCTCGTAATTATGAAGACAGAGGGGCAACTCTTTTGAGAAAAACTTCAACGCCTTGTGTCATAGTTGAAAGCGGATTTATAACAAATTCAGAAAACATGGAAAAATTGGAAGCAACAAAAAAAGAGCTTGCAAAATATTATGTAGCAGCAGTAAAAAATTATTGGAAAAACAATTAAAAAATGACTTTATTACAAGCCATATGAGAATGTCAAAAAAAGATTTTTGATAGAAAGGTTGCCTAGTGAGTTAAAATTGACTGTAGGGCTTGCTAGGTGGCTTAGAATTGATTTTAAGAAAAAGAATAAAATAGGAGATGATAAAATGGATAAATTAGCAGCAAAAATATATTTAACAGGTAAAATTTTAGAATTAGGAAAGACTTTAATCTACAAAACAGAAATAGTTTCAAAAGGAAAGGCTGGAGCAGAAAAGTTTAAGCAAGTGTATGAAGGTTTTTGGGATAAGTTAGAAGATCTGTTGGAAAAAGAAAAATCAATTGATAGAAAATGGATTCCTGACTTCGCAGAAGAGATTGGTGAAGAAGTTCTAACAGAAGTTTTAAAGGAGGCTAGAAAGACATTTGATTTAAAAGTTATACTGCAACAAATTTTTGATGAGGAAAAAGCAGGGAATAAAAACATATTGTAGGAGCACAAATAATGATAGAAGATTTAAGAATGATAATTGACAATCATGGGCTTTTCCTAATCTTGTTTTTTAGCGGAGTACTCTTTGGAGTAGTGGCTCAAAAAATGATTGATAATCAGCCAGTTAAGCCATTTTTTAAAAGAATAGCGGTGGCTGGGATGACGATGGCTATTTCGTTATCTTTAAATAAGCTAATAGGTCACTTCTCAGCTAGTTTTTTATATCCCTTAAGTCCGGTTTTTGGATTTTTCGGTGAGGCTTTACTGGAAACTGTAAATCAAAAGAGATACGGAATCAGCAAAGGATTTTTGGAAATAATGCTGGAAAAGTTCGGATTTGTCAAGAAGAAGGATGATAAAGATGAAAATATATCACAGAAGTAGGAAGTTTGCAATCGTAATGTTTGCACTGATATTTTTAAATTCAGCAATTACGCTAAAATTAAGAGGTTATCAAAGAAGACAGAATCTAAATTTATTACGGAACGAGTTGAAGAGTGAAAGCAAAAAAGAAATATTTGATTCAATAGAAGAAAAATCGAAAACAGAAGATTTAATACTTCTGATAAGTACAAACTTTGTCGCTTTAATGATAACTGTTGGATTCGACAGATTCGGAGTATTTGAAGAAAGTGATGAAACTATAAAAGAAAATAAGAAAAAACTTGTGAAAATATTTTTGTAAGTTATTAGGATAGCCAGGAATGGCTATCTTTTTTTAAATTCAAAAAAATTATAAAAAAATTCTTGTAAGGGGCTGCTTTTTTTTATCTTTTGTGTTAATATATAGTATAATATATAAAAGTGAAGGAGAATTTTTTATGATCAATGTGACTGCAAGCAGTTTCTTTGCGGGGATTGGAGGAACTTGCATAGGATTCGAGCAGGCGGGAATTAAAGTTATATGGGCTAACGAAAAAGATGAAAACGCATGTAAAACTTATAAAGAGAATAGAAAAAACACAGAACTTGTTCAAAAAGACATAAGAGAATTGAGTATAGATGAAATTCCAGATACACGGATTTTAATAGCAGGTTTTCCATGTCAAGCTTTTTCAATAGCGGGAAAAAGAGGTGGGTTTAATGATGAACGTGGACTACTTTTTTTTGATTTACTTAAAATAATAAAGGCTAAGAAAAATGATGTTATCTTTCTAGAAAATGTTAAAAATTTAGTAGGGCATGATAACGGAAATACTTTTCAGGTTATTATAGAATGCTTAAAAGCTGAAGGATATCATGTTAAATATCAAGTGTTGAACGCTATGGAATATGGTAACATATGCCAAAATCGTGAAAGAATTTACATAGTTGGATTTCGCGATAAAGCACAATATCAGAGATTTGTTTTCCCGATGCCAATACCTTTAACCAGTACTTTAAGTGATATTATTGACTTCGAAGAAAAAAGAGATGACAAGTATTACTATATTGACGGGAAATACAAAGGTGATATTTATCAAAAATTAGTTGCAGCTATTGATGATCCATCCGCTGTATATCAATGGAGAAGGAAATACGTTCGTAAAAATAAAAGTGGCGTAGTACCGACTCTTACGGCAAATCAGGGCGAAGGAGGTCACAATGTCTGCATAATAAAAACAAAACATGGAATTAGGAAAATGACACCAGAGGAATGTTTTTATACACAAGGGTTTCCTAAATCATGGAAGCTCCCTGATAATAGGGCTGATAGC
>ERZ773203.104-NODE-104-length-43757-cov-6.144479_pt1 | contig 43757 bp, 49 predicted proteins | sample MGYA00580529_ERZ773203 | MGnify/ENA primary metagenome ERZ773203 (study PRJEB29015, sample SAMEA2738176) | human oral metagenome | biome: human oral; feature: human-associated habitat; material: saliva | place: China | collected 2177 ... | reverse complement strand
GACTGCAGGTGCAGGGAACCGCCGTCTCCCCGGCTGTGCGGACTTTCAGTATACGGGAGGCGGCCGTCCTTTGTCAAGATAGGACCGGACTCAGAAGAACTCCGGATCGTAACACCAGAGCTGATGGTAAAAGAGGTACACCATAAAGACCAGCTCGCCGTTTAACAGTTCGGTGTAGGCAAAGGGCATCGGAATTGCTTGTAAAACTAAAGTTTTCAGGAAAATACAGACCAGTGCCGCGAGGCAGAGCTTCAGCGAAAGACGCAAATCGCCGCGGAGCTGCCCCTTGCGGAAGATGCCATACAGACTCAGCGCCAGCATCATATGGTTCAAAAACAGGTTGAACGCCGCAATTTCATGCCTGCCGCCGGTCATATACTGACTCGCGCATTCTGACAGCAACAAAATCTGATAGACAACCGCATATCCGATGCGAAACAAGCGAAAGCATCGTTCCGTGCGCTGCATGGGGATTCTCCTTTTACTATTCTTAATTTAACCAGTATTAAGTATAGTATGCCCCCGGAACTTTTGCAAGCTATATCGGAATGATTTGTAAATTTAGTGTTAAATTGTCTGTGAATTATTCTTTTATTATCTATAATTCCTGCTTCTCGCTCTGTTCTGCCTTACGCTTTGCGCGGAGCTCCCGAAAGAAGTCCCTCATGAGCGCGGCACAGGTATCTCCGAGCACACCGGCTTCTACACAGACCTGATGGTTAAAGCGCGGCTCGTCGAGCAAATTCAACACCGATCCCGCGCAGCCTGCCTTCGGATTGGAGGCTCCGTAGACCACCCGCGGAATCCGCGCCTGCACAATGGCACCGGCGCACATGGGGCAGGGCTCCAAGGTCACATAGAGCGTACAGTCCTCGAGTCGCCAGTCGCCTTCCTTTTTGCAGGCCTTCCGGAGCGCAAAGAGCTCTGCGTGCGCCAGGGTCTGCCGGTCTGTCATGCGCCGGTTATAGCCCCGCGCAATAATTTTTCCCTCTCTCGCAATCACACAGCCAATCGGTGTCTCGCCGAGCGCCCCCGCCTTTGCGGCCTCGCGGATTGCCGCCCGCATCAACTGTTCATCCGTCATTTCGCTTTCCCGCTCTCCTTATGATATACTAGACACAGCGCGGTCTCATACCGCGCTGTGACTGGAACGTTCATTTTAACACAGCGAGGAAAGCATATGCAGAGAATTCTGGTTTGTGACGATGACCACGAAATCGTCGAGGCAATCAGCATCTACCTCACCGGCGAAGGTTTCAAGGTTCTGCCCGCCTATGACGGTGCGGAGGCGCTGGAAATTATGGAACACACCCCCGTGGATCTTCTGATTGTCGATGTCATGATGCCCGGTCTGGACGGCATTCGCACCACGAGACAGGTTCGAGAGAAGAGCTCCATCCCGATTATCATTCTCTCCGCGAAGTCCGAGGACAATGATAAGATTCTCGGCCTGAACATCGGCGCGGACGACTATCTCACGAAGCCCTTCAATCCGCTGGAGCTCGTGGCGCGCGTCAAGAGTCAGCTGCGCCGCTACACGGAGCTCGGCAATGTGGACAGCCGCGACAACATGCATCTCTACACGGTCGGCGATCTCATGATTAACGACGAGACCAAGGAAGTACAGGTGAGCGGCAACAATGTAAAGCTCACGCCGATTGAGTACAACATTCTCCTCCTTCTCGTCAAAAACGCGGGCAAGGTTTTCTCGATCGATGAGATTTACGAGAAAATCTGGAACGAGGAGGCCATCGGCGCGGATAACACTGTTGCTGTCCACATCCGCCACATCCGCGAGAAAATCGAAATTAATCCGAAGGAACCGCGCTACCTGAAGGTTGTCTGGGGCGTCGGCTATAAGGTGGAAAAGAAGCCATGAAACCGGTCTCACGGGCAGAGAAAGTCTCTTTCTACCAAAAGACTTTTTTGCTCACCCTTCATCTTCTGGCACTGTTGCTCTTTCTCTCCGGCATCTGCCTCCTCTACGGGAGCTCCGGCTTCCGGGAGGGCTTAAGCTGGGTGAATCCGGAACACTACGAGGATTCGCCCGCTTTCGAGGCACTGCTCCGCGACCGCGTGCAACAGCTCCTCGGCTATGTCCGCTACCGCGATGTCTTCGAGACCGACGGAAAGTTTGACGCGGACAATGAAGTCTTCTCCTATTCGGACGGCAACGGCGCGGAGAAATTGTTCAGCGTGTCGGATGTCCTGAACTACGCCAAAGAGCACGGCTATTCCTTTGACAACGACTACCGCGTGATACACGACGATGCCGCGCCGGGCGGCGACGGGCAGACCTATCCGATTACCTGGCGCGCCTACCGCGAGACCCAGAAGGCGTCCGGCCCCGGCTCCGCCTTTAAGACCCTGGACACCATGACCCGCGAGGTCATGCAGTGCCTCGGCGACTACTATCGCGGCGTCAAGCTCTTTAACACCGGCAACTCCAATCTCTATTATTTCCTGCAGATTGAGGGGCGAAAGGACTACACCAACCGTCCGGGCTTAACCGATGCACAGGCGCGCTCGTTCGGCCGCTATGCGATTTTCAGTTCCGATAATCCGCTGCCGAACAACAATCTGCCCGAGACACCGAACAAAATCCGCTCGCTGCTGCTCGACGAAATTTCGAGCCGCACCGCAGAATACCACCTGATTCTCGCGGTCGATACCAACTATCCGCTGAAGGATGCCTTTTACCGGGGCGTGCTCGACTATGCCAAGCAGCGTGCACACTACGCCTACGGGCTGGCGCTGCTTCTCTCGGGCGCGGGACTCATGATTGTCAGCTTTCTCCTGCTCTCCTTCCTCTCGGGGCGCAGGGGCAGAGGTTCCCGCGAGGTTTTCCTGTTTCCCTTTGACCGCCACCGCTTCGAGAGCAATTTTCTTCTGCTCTCCCTGCTCTGCGCAGTCGCCAATTTCCTGGCGAATCAGGTCATCGCGCGGCTGCTCCGCCTGATTTTGCCCTCCGGCTACTGGGACTTCTCGGAGAAGCTGCTCTTCGCGGCGATTGTCTATCTCTTTTTCCTGATTTTCTACTTCTCGGTGCTCCGCACTTACAAGGCGGGACAGCTCTGGCAGAACAGCTTCCTCCGGGAACTCACGGACAAGCTGAAAAATCGCGCGAAAGATGTGAGCTTTGCCCAGCGCATCACGATTTACTATCTGATTTTCCTGCTCGCAAACCTCGCCGGCGCGACAAGCGTGACGCTTCTGCTGCACGGGAAATCGCTGAATACACGCCTTGAGGCGCTGTCCCTCGCACTTCTCCTCTGCATCCTGGATCTCTGGCTCTACCAGCACCTCTACCAGAAGCAGGCCGAGAACGATGAGATTGCGAGCGCCATCAGCACGCTGGACGCGGAGCCCGACCGCAGTGAGCGACTCCTGGATCCCGCACATTTCCACGGGCGCGAGGCGAAACTCGCGAGCACGATCAACAACATCAGCAACGGTCTGCAGCGCGCGCTGAATGACAGTGTCCGCTCCGAGCGCATGAAAGCCGAACTGATCACCAATGTGTCACACGACATCAAGACGCCGCTCACCTCGATTATCAATTACATCGACCTGATTCGGAGAGCCCATCCCTCCGATCCCGCGGTTCAAAAGTATGTCGACATCCTCGAAAAGAAATCGCAGCATTTAAAAACACTGACCGAGGATCTCGTAGAGGCAAGCAAGGCTTCGACCGGCAATGTGCAGATCGATCCCGTCAAGATTAACTTTGTGGAGCTGGTCGAGCAGACCAACGGCGAGTTCGAAGAGCGCTTCGAAGAGCGCAGTCTGACGCTGATACCGACACTCCCGACCGAACCGCTCTATATTTTTGCGGACGGCCAACATCTCTGGCGCGTCCTCGAAAACCTCTACAACAACGCCTGCAAGTATGCGGCCGCAAATTCCCGCATCTATGCGGAAGTCTCGGCGGAGGAGGGCTTTGTGAGCTTCACGCTGAAAAACATTTCGGCGAGCGCCCTGAACATAAGCCCCGAAGAGCTGACCGAGCGCTTTGTACGCGGCGACCGCTCCCGCACGACCGAGGGCAGCGGCCTCGGCCTCTCGATTGCGAAGTCGCTCACGGAACTGCAGGGCGGCACGCTGGATATTCAGATCGACGGCGATTACTTCAAGGCCCGCGTGCGGTTCCGCGAGGTAAGCGACTGATACAAAGCCAACAAAAAAGCATCCGAAAAACCGGATGCTTTTTTTGTTCCGCTGCCTCCGAGGGCTCACCGTAAGCTTTGCCAGTAGGAGGCACCCTCTTTGATTTCTTCCCGGAGAGCTCCCTGCTCTTCGAGATATTTCAGGCAGGCATACGTCTTAAACCAAATCTGAATACAGACTTCACGCTCCTTTTCCGTGAGCGGCCTTTGATAGCGGCGGTATGCCATCGCGCCGATATCCCGCAAGAGAAGCGGTTCTCCCGCAGCGCGGACAATGTGATACAGATTTTCACAGTGCCGGTGATAGTAACGTATGGTCTTCTCGACCGCCGTGCGCGGGTTCCGAAACGGCGCGCCGTGCCCCGGCACAAAGAGATAGTCCGAAAACCGTGCCGCCGCCTCACCGAGCGAAGCGATGTAGGACGAGAGCGCATTCGGGAACTCCCCGATGTTACTCACAATCGGCGCGACCTCCTCGAGAATATGGTCGCCGCTGAAGATAAACTTCTGCGCCCGCGAGAAGAAGCCGAGCTCTCCGCGCGTGTGTCCCGGCAGTGCCGCGACTTCGAGGCGATAGTCGCCGACCTGTCGGCAGTCACCCGGCCGTATCGGCAGATACGGAAAATCCCAGACCCCTTCATAGCCCTCGCCGAAGCAGTCGGCGGCCTGCCAGAATGCCTCGTAGGTCTCCCGATTATAGGTCTCGAGACCGACCAGGCGAAAGAGCTGCCGCCGCCCTGCCTCATCCATCAGGAGGGTATTCAGAATCGCACTCTGATCCATGTCCTCGGGGTTCACGAAAATGCGCGCCCCCTCGGCCGCGAGCGCCCGCGCCTGTCCGAGATGGTCCTTGTGGCCGTGCGTAATCAGCACATCCAGACCGTCCGGCCGGAAACCGAGTGTCCGCATGACCTCCCGCAGCGCTGTGCCGCAGGACGGATCCGCCTTCTCCGGAAAGCCGCAGTCAATCAGCACACTGCGCTCGCTGGCGGCACCGCGAAGGAAGCTGTAATTCAGATGACGGACGCCGACCATTTCGGTCTCAATCTCCGCCACATAGACGCCCGGAAAAATCTCCCGTATCATCCGAGCACCAGTTTTACCGCGCCGTAGATACCGGCGTCGTTGCCGAGTTCCGCGAGCACCACGCGCCCGCGGTTTTGCGAAATTTTCGTGTAGCGGTCGTAGTAGACCTTAACTTTATCGAGCAGATACGCTCCCGCGCGGGACACGCCGCCGCCGATAATAAAAATTTCCGGGTCTATCGTCATGCAGAGCATTGAGATGGTCTCGCCGAGATACTTGGCGACGGTCTCCATGACCTCGTCCGCGAGGCCGTCACCGGCTCTCCCGAGGTCACAGACATCCTTTGCCGTCAGCTTGTCGCCGAGGGCCCGGAGCCCGCTGTCGCGCGTCTTCTCCTGTGCAAGGCGACGTCTCGCCTCGCGGACAATACCGGTGGCACTCGCAATCTGTTCGAGGCAGCCGACCGCGCCGCAGTTGCAGGGCTCTGTCTCTCCGTCGCGAACATGGATATGTCCCACCTCGCCCGCGAGACCGTGCTTTCCGGTCACGATTTCGCCGTTCATAATGACGCCGCCGCCCACACCGGTGCCGAGAGTCAACAGCACCGCATTGGCCGCGCCCTCGCCGCCGCCGCGCCACGCCTCACCGAGCGCCGCGACATTCGCATCGTTTCCGACCTCAACGCGTACGCCGTCTAACAGCTCCGAGAGCTCGCGCGCCGGGTACATTTCCCGCCAGTGCAGATTGACGCCCACCTCAACATAGCCCGTCGGCTGCACGGGACCCGGCACGCCGATTCCCACGCCGATCAGCTCTGCCTTCCCCTGAAAGGTCTCTTCCATCGTCTTCCGAATGCTCTCGGCGATGTCCGGCAATATATGCGTGCCGTTCTCACTCGTGTCTGTCGGAAACTCCCACTTTTTCAGAATGGTTCCGTCCGGCTGAAACAGGCCGAGCTTTACGCTGGTCCCGCCGACGTCTACACCGATGCCAACTTTCTCCATGGTTCCTTTCCCCCTTTTGGTTTACTTCAACCTGACTTCTTTGATATGCGCCGCGCCAAGCCAGAGATAGCGGTTCTCTCCCGAGAGCCGGACCGCACGCACCAGCGGAAAATCCACGGCGCCGCTGAACTGCTTCGTGCCGTTTTGCAAAAAGACGGTCAGCGCATCGCTGCCGATCAGAAAAACCGTGCCCTTGTCCACAAAGGATGAGGTGTAGTGCTCGCTGAAATTCGCGTGCATGACTTTGTCGCCGCCGCTGTTGTAGAGCTCAACGCGGTAGGGCTTATTGTCCTGCGCCTCCGCCTCGTTTAGGACAATGGCGACATAGTTCCGGTCGAAGCAGAGCGAGCGTATCACTTCCTGCTTCTCGGCGAGCTTCCAGCCCTTCTCAATGCCGTTTTTGCCGACCTGGAAAAAACAGAGCCCGCGTGTGGACGCCGCAAAAGCGCGCCCTTTCCGGAAGTACCGCACCTCCGAGATCAGATTTTCGCCCTCATAGGGCGTGATACCGCCCTTCATCTGATCTTCCCGGCCGCTGCCGCCGCTGTCCGAGAAATCGTATACCACGATTTTCCCGGCGAGCTTGCCGCCCTCCAGATAGGCGACGCCTGCAATCACCTGACTGCCGTCATCCGAGAGATCGAGCGCGGTGAAATAGCCGTCACCTTCGAGCAAGGCCTTGACGGTGATGTCCAGGACAGAGCCGTCCTTCTTATAAAACTGGATATAGCTCGCCGAACTGTCTTCTTCGAGCGTCGCAACAACACCCGACAGCGAAATCGAGGCGCTGTCCAGCGTTCGCTCCGTGCGGCACTCGCCGATTTTTCCGTGCTTCTCGTCGAAAATCTGCAGCGTGTTGCCCGAACGGTCCGCAATCACCGCATAGCTCCCGTTCACATCGATCACCGGATCCTTCATCTCAAAACTGGAGGTCCAGTAGGTGTCGTTCTTTTCGCTGATATAGCTCACGCCGTCTTTCGAATACTTGAGATACCCCTGCTGAAACGGCTCGTAGCCGACCAGACTGCCCTGACTCACATCCTGCTGGTTGATGACGGCGTAGGCGTGATACTGTTTGCGCCCGTGATACAGACTGAGCAGCACCAGAAAGAGCAGCAGTCCGATGCCGATCCAGACGAGGCCCCGCCAGATTGCGCGCGCGGATTTGGTGTCTTCCGCCATACCTTACGACTCCTGCCGGTCCCGATACCGCGCAATGGCCTCGGCGAGATTCGTGACCGTCCCGTTCTCCATGATGTCCTTGAGCGCCGCAATCTTTTCCGCTGTCATAAATTCCTTGCCGAGCATGGGCTCGTACCGCTCCGCGAGGCGCAGTGCCGCCGCCTGGCGCTCTTTCCCGACCTCGGTGAGCGCATGCTGCGCCACCTCGTATTCGCTCTTCTTCTGATTGATGCGCGTCGCTGCCTCGCCGCGCAGTTCCTCGGCAATTTTGTCGGCGGTCTCTGCGTCAAAGATCCGAAGCGCCTCGGCCTTTTTCTGCTGCGTCGCTTCGAGGCGCTGCTCGGCCGCCGCAATCTCGTTGTCAAAATCCCCGAGGTTATACGGCTCATCGCTCTTATCGCGCTGAATGCTTCGCTTCACGCGCCGGAGTTCCCGTCCTTTTTCCGCGATCTCGTTCCGCATGCGTCTTCCCTCTTTCAGCGTCTCGAGATAGCGGAGCTTCGACTGCGTGCCGATCACGGTGTAGATGCCGCCGATGAGGACGATGTCCGCGATGTAAATCAGCACCAGCGCCGGGATATGCCGCAGCGAATCCGGCAGCGCCAGGAAATAAATGCCGCAGGGCAGTGCCACAAAGAGGAGAGCGACAAAGAGAAGAATCTGCAGCCACTCGCCGAAGTGCTGCGGCCAGTAAAGCGCGTAGTACAGCTTGCTCCGGAAAATCCCCGGAACCTGCTGTTTCCGGAACAGTTCCCGGAGGCGTCTGCCGGTTTCCGCCATCTCCTCTTCGATCGGCGCGGATTCCGCCGCAATGCGCTCCTGTTTGCCGATGTGCTTGGCTCTCTCTTTCTTTGACTGCGCGCGCTTTAAGGCCGCCCGCTCCTCCGCAATCTCATCGTCGAAATTTGCGGCGAGCTCCTTCCGGCGGCTCGTCACGGTGCGGTCAATGCTGTCCTTTAAGCTCTGCTCCTCGGCCGCGAGTTCCTTCTGCCGCTCTTCTGTCTGCGCCTTTAAATCGGTCTCCTGACCGCGCAGTTTTTCTTCGAGGAGCACAGCCTGCTGCGCCTCCTCCAGGAATTTACCGTAATCTTCCAACCAAAACTCCTTTCTCCCTGCCGCATTGCATTTCTCCGGTGCTTCCGCTACCATAGAAAAAAATTCGCAACCGCGGAGGTACTCTTATGTTTCGTCTCTCCGGAAAATGTGTCCGGCACACTAAAATCGTAAGCAGCGCTGTCATCAGCGATGAGAGCACAGAGAAAAGCCGCACCGAGAAGGTACTCGGCGCCGTGAGGGAACTCGCAACGGAATTTGACCTGCCGTCCCCTCTCTGGCTCGAAAAAAACATCCGGGACTTCAAACGGCGCGCGCGCACGCGCTTTACCGCCGACAACTTTCTGGAAGCCCTGCCCTTTGACTATCTGGAAATCGAAGTCCTCGAAGAATGAGCTCAGAGCGCTTCGAGCATGCGGAGCGTGAGGGCTAAAAAGTTCCGAATTGCCTGCTCCGTGAACGCCGGGTAATTTTCCACCGCCTTCATGTCCGCCTGGTCGGAGATCGCGCGGATCACGAGGTAGGGCAGGCCGTAGAGATAGGCCGTGTGCGCAATCGCGGCGCCCTCCATCTCACAGCAGCTGCCGTGAAAATCTCGGTACAGCTCTTCCTTCTTTTCCCGGCTCGCAACAAAAAGATCGCCGGACACCACGCGCCCCGTATGGACCGTGACGCCGGAATCGAGTTCTTCTTCGCAGGATTTTGCGAGTTCCAGGAGCTTTTGATCCGCCGGAAAGGTGCTCGTCTTCATTCTCGGAATCACACCCTTCTCATAGCCGAACGCCGTGACATCAAAGTCATGCTCCAGGCAGTCCGTCGAGAGCACAATGTCACCGAGCTTCACCTCCGGCGCAATGCCGCCCGCAATTCCCGTGTTCAGAATGCAGCCCGCATGAAAGTGCTCCGCCAAAATGCTCGCGGCGACCGCCGCATTGACCTTGCCGATGCCCGAGCAGACCAGCGCAACCTCCTTGCCCGCAATTCTTCCGGTCAGAAAGCGCATACCCGCGCAGACTTCCTCCTGTCTCCCCTCGAGCTTTTCGGCTAGCCCTTCCGCTTCTTCTTCCATGGCTCCGATCATACCGATTGTCATATTGCCTCCTTTGTCGCCTTGAGATAATGCCCTCCGCAGAGTAAAATACAAGACATAGCTTTCTTCATCTTACCCTGTAAGGAGAGGTTCGTAAATGAAAAAAATCGTTCTGACCGGCGGCGGTACCGCAGGCCATGTCACGCCGAATATCGCCCTGCTCCCCGCTCTTCGCGAGGCGGGCTATGAAGTCCTCTACATCGGCTCCTACGAGGGCATGGAGCGCAAATTAATCGAAGCGACCGGCACGCCCTACCGCGGCATTTCCTCGGGAAAACTGCGCCGCTATTTCGATTGGAAAAATTTCACCGACCCCTTCCGGGTTCTGAAAGGATACTACGAGGCCAAGGCCATTCTAAGAGACTTTCAGCCGGACCTCATCTTTTCGAAGGGCGGCTACGTCGCCGTCCCCGTGGTGCGCGCCGCAAAGCGCCTCGGCATTCCCGCCGTGATTCACGAGTCGGATATGACACCGGGACTCGCAAACCGTCTCTCCTACAGCGCGGCAACCAAAATCTGCTGTAACTTCCCCGAGACGCTCTCGCTCCTCCCGAAGGACAAGGCGGTGCTGACCGGCTCTCCGATACGCGCCGAGCTCCTCTCCGGCAACCGGGAGACCGCCCTCGCGCTGACCGGCTTCTCCGCTTCGCGCCCGGTGCTTCTCGTGATCGGCGGTAGTCTCGGTTCCCGCGCGGTCAATGCCGCCGTCCGCGACGCCCTGCCGGATCTTCTGAAGGACTTTCAGGTGCTGCACATCGCAGGCAAGAATAACCTGGACCCAGCGCTTTCCGACACCCCGGGCTACCGCCAGTTTGAGTATGTCTCCGAGGAGCTGAAAGACTACTTTGCGCTCGCCGATATCATGGTGAGCCGCGCCGGTGCCAATGCCATCTGCGAAATTCTCGCGCTCCGGAAGCCCAACGTCCTGATTCCGCTCTCCGCAAAAGCGAGCCGCGGCGACCAGATTCTGAACGCCCGCTCCTACGAAAAACAGGGCTACTCCCGTGTCCTTGAGGAAGAAGCCCTGTCGCGCGATACCTTACTCGCCGCCGTGCGGGAAACCTACGCCGACCGCGCGCGCTACCTCGCCGCGATGGAAGCGGGCGGCAGCGCCAACGGCGTGGCTCAGGTCATGTCCGTGCTGAACAGCGTGACTGCCGGTCGCCGGTAAAGCACGACCGCGAGCAGAAACCCGATCAGAAGACCGCTCGTGTGTGCCACGTTGTCGACTTCCTCGGAGATAAAGCCGCCAAGCAGCATAAGCCCCGAGAAAAAGAGTAGATTCCGGATACGGAACTCTTCAAAGCGCCCGCGGTTTCTGATGAGCACCCAGATCAGACCGCCGAGCACGGCAAAGACCACGCCCGAAGCGCCGGCACTCAGCACTTCTCTTCTCATCCACACCTCGACCGCATAGGAGCAGGCCGAAGTGCCGACGGCCGAAAGCAGATAGAATACCAGGTACTTGACATGCCCCAGTGCGTGCTCCAGACTGTCGCCGGTCACAAAGAGAACCAGCATATTGTTCCCGAGATGCCGTATGCCGAAGTGTAGGAAAGCTGCCGTGAGCAGTCTCCAGTACTCGTGCTTCTCGAAAATATAGGGCGTATAGCTCGCGCCGTAGCGAAGCAGAATGTCATTGTCGCTCATGCCGCCGCGGAGTGCGGTGTAGAGAAACACCAGCACATTGATGAGAATCATCCAATCCGTGACCGGCGCATTTCGACTTCTCCGATATAGCTCCATCGCCGTGCTCAGAGCGCTTTGCGGATGCTCTCGGCAGTTGCCTTCAGTTCCTCCGGCTCTGCCTTACCCGGGGTCCACGCAACCATCTCCGGGCCGTTCTCGTAGCGCGGGATAATGTGGATGTGGAAGTGAAATACCGTCTGACCGGCCGCCGTGCCGTTGTTCTGAACAAGGTTAAAACCCGCGGCGCCGAGGCCGCGCTGCATCGCCTTGCCGACCTTGCCTGCGAGCGAAAACGCCTCGCCGATTGCCTGTTCCGGCATCTCCGTGATATTGTCGTAATGTTCCTTCGGCAACACCAGAGCGTGTCCCTTCGATGCGGGACCGAGGTCCAGAATCACGCGGTATCCCTCGTTCTCACAGATCTCCGTCGACGGAATTTCGCCGTTCGCAATCTTACAAAAAATACAGTCGTCTTTTCTCATCTCAAGCCTCCTCTTCCTGTCTGTAACGCGCAGTGCTGTCTTTACTTTACAGCACCGCGCTTTTTTTGTCCAATTCCGCAGAAGCCCCTCGCGCACCCGCCTATGCGCCCTCTTTCTGCCGTCGCGCCGATTAAAACTACTTTCCCGGACGCACGGCTTTCACACCGCAAAACACGCTCGCGCGCCGACCCCTGCGCATGTTTCTGCCTTCCGATACACCGGCCGCAAACCGCTCTCTTATCGACACGCTCACCTGTCAACACCCGCGCGCCGAGTCTCGGTTTCTCTTCGCGCCGCCGCCAGCCCGCTTTTCTGCCCGCCGCTATGCCGGTTGCACTCGCTCTCTTATCTATGTCCTCACCTGTCACAACATGCGCTGATTCTCGTTTCCTCTTCACGCCGCTGCGCCGATTAAAACTACCTTCCCGGACGCACGGCTTTTACACCGCAAACACTCTCTCGCGCCGACGCCCGCTGCCCTTCCGCCTGCCGCTGCACCGGTTGTAACCCCCTATTTCACCGTTTTCCCGTCGCATCGAAAAAAATAAAACTTTTTTTGAAAATCTTCGAACCTTTTTCCCGTTTTGACCGTCCTTATATATGTACGACGAAAGGAGAGCCCATGAAGTCCTTGGAAGTATTCTACGCTTCGCTTCGGGAACAGCTGTCTGAAACGGTTTGCGCCATGCAGGATGCAAGTGATGCCGCGCTCTTCGCAGAGATTGATGCCGCGATTTCACAGCTCCGCGCCACACAGTTGCTCTCTGTCAGCGATCAGCTGTATCTCCGCAACTCTCTTTTCAATTCCTTTCGCAGGCTGGACATACTCCAGGAACTCCTCGATCAAAAAGATGTCACGGAAATCATGGTGAACGGCAAGGACCGGATTTTCGTGGAGCGACGCGGCAAGGTAGAGCGCTGCGACCTGCATTTTTCAAGCGAGGAGCAGTTGGAGGATATGATTCAGCGCATTGTGAGCCGCGTAAACCGCAGCGTCAATGTCTCAACCCCCATTGCGGATGCGCGCCTCCCCGACGGCAGCCGGGTTCATATCGTGCTGCCGCCGATCTCCCTCGGCGGTCCCGCTGTCACCATTCGAAAATTCCCCGAGCCCATCACGATGGAAACACTGATCGGTTTCGGGACACTGACAGCCGAGGCCGCCGCCTTTCTGAAAAAAGCGGTCGCAGCCGGATATAACATCTTCATCAGCGGCGGTACCAATTCCGGCAAGACGACCTTTTTAAACGCACTCTCCGCTTTTATTCCGAAAACCGAACGCGTCATCACGATTGAGGATTCCGCGGAGCTTCAACTTCTCCACATCGAAAATCTGGTGCGCCTCGAAACCCGCAACCGGAATGCCGAAGGGGAAGGACAAGTCCGCATTGCCGACCTGATTCGCGCCAGTCTCCGCATGAACCCCGACCGCATCATAGTCGGCGAAGTGCGCGGCGCCGAGGCCCTCGATATGCTGCAGGCGATGAACACCGGCCACGACGGCTCCCTCTCGACCGGCCATGCCAATTCGGCCGCCGATATGCTGACGCGGCTCGAGACCATGGCGCTCGGCGGCGCCAATCTCCCGCTCGCCGCGATTCAACGACAAATTGCAAGCGCACTGGATCTCATTGTGCATCTCGGCCGACTCCGCGACCGGAGCCGCCGTGTGCTTTCCATCACGGAAATCGGGGGTGTCTCACATGGCGAAATTGCACTGCACGATCTCTTTGCCTTTCAGGAGGAAAAAGAACAGGACGGTTTCCGGGTGCGGGGAGAACTCCGCGCGGTCGGAACCCTCAGGCGCCGCGGAAAGCTCGATGCTGCCGGTCTCGTCCTATGAGCGCTACACGCTCTCCCTTCGGGAGTACGTTCGGCTTCTGTTCCGCGCCCTTCTCATCACAGCTCTCTTCACCTTTGTCTTTTACCGGAACCTCCTCTTTTTTCTCTTCCTGCTTCCCCTCGCATTTCTCTTCCCCTTCACACAGCGAAAGGCGCTCGCCGCCGCACGGCGGCGAAAACTCCTGCTTGCCTTCCGCGAAGCGCTCTCTCTGCTCGCCTCCTCGCTGAGCGCGGGCTATTCCCTCGAGAACGCACTTCGCGAGAGCCTCGGCGAACTCAGCGTCCTCTACGGAAACACCTCACTCATCGTCCGCGAATTTTCTTATTTACTGCGGCAGATCGGGATGAACATTCCGCCGGAACAGGCGGTCGATGACTTCGCAAGGCGCAGCGGCCTCGATGACATCAAGACCTTTGCCCGGGTGCTCCGCATTGCGAGAAAGTCCGGTGGCGATCTCGCCGGAATCCTGCGCCGCACCAGCGAGGTGATCGGCGACCGCATCCAGATCAAAGAGGAAATCCTGACTCTCACCGCGGCGCGGCGCTTTGAGCAGCGCGTCATGAACCTCGTGCCGCTCTTCATGATTCTCTATGTCGATTTCTCTTCTCCCGGTTTTTTCCGGGTCATGTACGAGACCCTGCTCGGGCGTCTCGTGATGACCCTCTGCCTTGCCACCTATCTCTTCGCGCTCTACTTGTCACAGCGCATCTCTTCCATTTCCCTCTAGGAGCGGTCATGCAAAAACGACTTTTCTCCCTGCTGAAACGCTATCGCGCGCCCTGCCTCTGCCTGGCCGCAGGGCTTGCCCTCTACCTCTTTGCCACCTTGCGGCACCCTGCCCGCGCCTCGCTCGAAACGGCCGCACGCCTGCCAAGGAATTCCTACGGCGGCGCCGACAGCCGCTATGATCTGATTGTCGACGGACTCGGGGACGGCGAGACAGAACTCTGCCTTCCCGTACAGGCGCGCCGCTACACGGACGCCGAATTTAAGGCTGCCGCGGATCGCTGTATGGAAAAGCTGCCGCTTGTCGTCTTAAACGGCAACGCCTCGCTCGCGGAAATCCGCGGCCGCCTCGACTTCCCCGCCCTTTTCCCGGAAGAAGGCCTTTCGGCGAGCTATCTCTCTTCCGACCCTGCGCTGCTCGACAGCTACGGCAATGTGAATAACGCCGCGCTGACCGGACCCGCAGAGCTCACACTGACCGTGACACTCCGCGATACACCGGCGCGCGAGGGGCTCCGCTTCCTGTTGCCCCTCACGATACTGCCGCCCGCTGCGGATCCGGCGGCACAGCGCACCAAGGACTTTCTCGCCTATCTGCAGGCGGAGGACAGCCGGCAGGCTACAGCGCCTGAACTCTCCCTCCCCCGGGAATACCAAGGACATGCGCTCCGCTACCGCGAAAAGAAACACCGCGAAGCGCGCCTCTTTCTTTTGCTCGGCGCTGTCGCCGCGCTGCTGTTTCTCCTGAAAGAGCGACAGGACAGGGCGGACGCCGCCGCTTTGCGGCAGCGGCAGCTCCTGCTCGACTACCCCGAGCTCGTGTCCAAGCTCCTCGTGCTGCTCGGCGCAGGAATGAATGCCCGCAACGCCCTGCTCTCGATTGCCGCGGATTACAGCGCCGAACAGCAGAAAAAAGCGGCACCGCGCGCCGCCTACGAAGAACTCAAAAGAGCACTGCTTCTGCTCCGCGCGGGCGAAAGCGAGAGCCGCATGTACCGCGCCTTCGGGCGCGCCTGCGGTCTCCGGCAATATATGAAGCTCGCCTCACTGCTCGAGCAGAACCAGAGAACCGGGGTCGCCGCCCTCCGCACCATCCTTGCGGCCGAGATGACTCTCGCCTGGGAGGAGCGAAAAAATCTGGCGCGGCGTCTCGGCGAGGAAGCCGGAACCAGGCTTCTGCTCCCGCTCTTTCTCATGCTCCTTGTCGTCATGATTGTCATGGTTGTCCCCGCGTTTTTCAGCTTCTCATAAAACAAATTCAGGAGGTTTGTCATGAAACGGTTTGCGACAGGATTTTTTGATTCGGAAGACGGTTTTTCCACGATTGAGCTCATTCTGATTCTCGTGGTCCTCGTGACCCTGGTGGTGCTCTTCAAGGGGCAGGTCATTGCCCTCCTGAATCGCGCCTTCGGCGAGATTAATAACCAGGCCGGCAAGGTCTACTGATGCGGCTCCGCGGCTCGGTCACACTGTTTCTCGCGCTGGTTCTGACTTCCTGCTGCGCCCTCATCTGTGCGCTGCTTGAGAGCGCGCGAACCGCGGGAACCCGTTATTATGCCGCTCTCGCCGCCAATGCCGCCGTGGATTCCCTGTTCTCCCGCTATGACCGCACGCTCTTTGCGCGCTACCGCATCCTCGCCTACCGCTATCCGGGCGACGAGCGCTGCGCAGCCGAACTGGACCGCGCCGTGCAGGCGTACCGGCAGGATGCCGGGCGCTATCCCTTTTTCGAGGCGACCATACGTCCGCTCGAAACCGGTTTCCTCGGTGACGGCGGCGCGGTCTGGCTGGAGCAGGAAATGCTCGACTACATGAAGACACAACCGGGAGACACTGCGCCGCTCACGGTGTCACTGCTCACGCAGTATCGTCCCGGTCTTACCTGCGCCGAGCATGTGTCCCCGTCCGTGACCGCGCTGTCTCCCCTCTTTGCAGACGCCGCGGAGAGCGAGGCGCTGTATTTCCGGCTGGAGCAGAGCCTTCTGGACGCCGGACGCGAAAAGGAAGCCGCGGCCGCAGCGCTCGCAGCCGGTAATCTCCCGGAGTTCTCCCAACATGCCGCCGCGCTCTCCGCAGCCCTCAGGCAAACAGAGCTTGCTTCCGCCGACTGCCTGCAGCTCTCCTCGCAACTTACAGACGGCAGTGCACGGTTCGCCTTTTCGGGACAGGCGGAAGAGGCAGCGCTCCTGCCGCTTTACGAGACCGTCTCCGAGACGGCAGCTGCCTTTCGCGCGCGGCGTCCCGAAATTTCCGCGGCCGGGACGGCTGCTCCCGCTCTCACAGCGACGGTCTCCGCCTACGAGACGGCAGCCGCAGAGCTTGCCGCGCGCATCGCCGAAGAAGCCGAAGAGGATGACGAAGACGACGGCATGGACATCGATGCCGAAGCCCTCTGGCATTCGCTCGCCGCCGACTTTTCCGCAGCACTCAGTCTGCCGACTCTCAGCGCGGCCTCGGGCCTCCGGCAGGACGCTGCTCCTCTCTCCCTCGCCGCTCTCCTTCGAACCGAGCCCGCGACCCGCGAGGCGCTCTGTCTCCCGGCGAGTGCAGCCGTTCCCGCCGGAAGCCTGTCTCTCACAGAGCTTCCCTCCGCGCAGCTTGCGGCGGCGGAGCCGGGCGCCTCGCGCAGCGACGAAGATGACTGTCTCTTTGCGCACTATGCGGCCTCCTTTTTCCCCTGCTATCTGACCCAAACGAAAGAGGCGGCACAGGCAGGTCTCAGCCTCCAGCTGGAATATCTGAGCGCCGGCAAAGAGACCGACCGCGAAAACTTTTCAGCAGTCTGCTCCCGCCTCTTTGCGGACCAGCAAAGTCTTCGTCTGCTCGCGCTGCTCTCGGACCCGGCTGCCTGTCAGTCCGCGGGCCACGCCGCCGACAGCCTCTGTACCGCAGCCGCTTCCCCGCGGCTTCGCGCCCTGCTCCGTTTCCTGCTGCTCTATGCGCTTGCAGCCTATGACAGTCTCACAGACCTGTCCCTGCTGCTTGCCGGACAGAAAGCACCGCTCTTTTTACTTGCCCCCGTCCCCCGTATCTCTGCCGACCGGCTCTTGCAAGGCGGCGGCTTTCAGCCGCCTGCCGCCGCTCTTTCGGAGAGCGGAGAAGGACTCTCCTACCGGGACGCCCTGCTCTTTTTCTACCTGCAAACTTCTCGCGCCGAACGGAATTACCGCATGCTCGATCTCATGGAAACAGCGCTCTCGAACGGACAGACGCCCTTCCGGATCACGCACTGCCTGGTTTCGCTCCGCGCGGAGCTCCGCTGCAATGCCTCACATCTCTTCACCGCGCTCTTTTCCCTGCCCGCCGCCGCCCCGAAGCAGTTTCAGATTTCCGTGCAGAGTTTCCGGGCCTACTGAGGGCGCGCGGCGCTTCAACCTTGCGTTTCTGTGAACAGAGGAGACGGCCACATGAAAACCACTGTCAATCAAAATCGGAAAACAGCTCTCCAGGCACAATCCCGACTTTCCGTCTCTTTTTCTCTTCACAGGAGCGCAGCGCTGAGGCGCCGCGCCCCGCTCTCTGCCTCGCTCACGGTAGAGGCAGCGCTCGTGCTGCCTCTCTTTTTGTTTGTGCTCCTCCTCTTTTCCGTGCCCTTCCGCATCATGACCGCCGAGCGGCAGATGCAGCGCGCCGCGGAAACCGTCTGTGACCGCGCCGCTGCCCTGGCCGCGCTGTCAACGCCGGAGGCCGCGCAATACAGAAATTCGCTGAGTTCCTTGGCACTTGCGGCCGCGCGCGCCGCTGTCTCCGATCCGAATCTCAGCGGGCTCAGTGCCGAGCGCTCGAGCTTCCTCGCGGACGGCGAAACGGTTCGCGTCGTGCTGGACTACAGCTACACACTCCCGATTCCCCTATTTCGCCTGCCCGCCATCCGCTGCAGTCGCACGGCATGGCGGCGCGCCTGGATCGGGGAAACCGATCCGGAAAACTGCGTCGCAGCAAACCCGGAAGAGGAAATTGTCTATGTCGGCAGGCACTCGACCCGCTACCATAAGACCGCCCGCTGTCACTATCTCTACAACGATCTTCGCGCCGTGTCTCTCTCCGAAGCGACGGCTGCGCGCAATGCCTCCGGCGGTCGCTATCACGCCTGCCCGGTCTGTGCGCGCGGCGCAAGCGGCGGCACTGTCTACCTGATGCCGAGCGGCACCGCCTGGCACCGCGATCCGGCCTGCCGCGCGATTCGCGCCTATGTCCGCGCCGTGCCGAAACGCGAAGTGGAGCAGCTTGGCCCCTGCAGTTATTGCTATCCATGAAAGGAGTTCCCGATGTTTGCGACCACCCTCTTCGGTTGCTTCAGTCTCACGCTTTTTTCACTTGCCTGCGCGTGCGAGGACTTTCTCTATCAAACCGTACCCCGCCGCTTTTTTGAGCTTCTGTTCCTCCTGGAGCTCGGCTTTTATCTGTGGCGCCTCTTCTTTGTCCGCGCGACTGTGCCGACAGAGCTTCTGCTCTCGCTCTGCCTGTCTCTTCCGCTGCTCGCCTTTTCCCTGCTGTCCCGCGAAGCCCTCGGGCTCGGCGACGCACTGTTTCTCCTCTGTTTCGGTCTCGGCGCCGGCTTTCACCGCCTGCTGTTTCTGCTGACAGCCGGTTTTTTGTCCGCGGCACTCCTCTCTCTTTTTCTGCTTTGCCGCCGCTTCGGGCGCCCGAAAAAGGCAGGGACAGAGCGCATTCCGCTACTCCCCTTTTTTCTGCTCCCCGCCCTTTTTTGTCTCTTTGCTCCGGGCAAGGTTCTGTCATGAGGCGGCCCCTGTCTCTGCGTCTTCGCGCCTCTCTCACCGTAGAAGCACTCTATGTATTCTCGCTTCTCTTTTTATCGCTGACCGCAGCGACCCGCTTCGTCTATCGGGAACAGTCCCGCTGCACGGCCGGCTTTCTGCTCGAAGATCTCGCGGTACAGGCCTCGCGCGCGGATTCCCGCACCGGCGATATCGCCGCTGCCCCGGCCGAACTGAAATCACACTATCTGCGCCGTCTCTCTTCCCTGCTCCCCGTTGGCGACAGTAATTTTACCGTCTGGTGCGGACAGGATGTCGGCGGTGTCGAGCTCCGCGCGCCCCGTTTCTCGGCACGCATCGAATACAAACCGCTGCGCCCGGAGACAGCGCTTCGCAGCACCAGTCCGCTTCCGGACAGCACAAAGGAGGTAACCCCATGATGAAACCGGTTCATAGTGCGACACACAGCGCCCTCGAACTTCCTCTCTCCCCCGCCGACGCATCCGGCTTTCCGCGCCGCATGCTCGAGGAAAACCATATCCCCGGTTTTCTGCCGCTCTGCCCTACCGGTGAGGCGCTGCCCGAGACACTCTCCTATGATGTGACCGGCCTTCTCTCTCTCACCGACGCCGCAGCTGAGCAAAAGCTTCGCGCTGAAGATCTTCGCCGCCTGTTACTATATCTTCTTCAGGCGCTCTCCCGTCTCCCAGTCTATCTCTTGTCTCCGGACGGTCTGGTCCTCGATGCCGACGCGATTTACCTGGACCCGCAGAGCCGCGCCCCCTGCTTTCTCTATCACCCAGGACAACATGCGGACTTTTCGGACAGCCTCTCCGCCTTTTTACATGCGCTCCTCGCGCTGACCGATCAGAATGAAGAGCGACACATGGTGCTCGCCTACCGCCTCTATCAGGAAAGTCTCTCGCATCCACACTCTCTCGACTATCTGGAGCGCATTCTGACTGCCGCAGAGGCAACGCCGCGTGAAGCATCCCCTGCCGCAGATGTCGCGCCGCCGCTTGATCCTCTCGTCAGCGAAATCCGGGAGGTCAGTGCCGAGGAACTTCCGCAAAAAAAGAGCGGCGGATTGCTCCGCCGCCTCTTTCACCGCACAGAAGAACCGAATCACTCTGCGGAAGATGCCGTCTTCTTGGAGGCACTCCGCGAACCCTGAGTCTTCTTCGCCGCGGGTTTCTTACTCGCCGCCTTCTCGGTTGCCGGTTTCTTTGCTCCCGCCGCCTTCTTCACCGCCGGTTTCTTTGCTTCCGTCACCTTCTCGGTCGCGGTTTTCTTGCTTCCCGCCGCCTTCTTCACCGCCGGTTTCTTTGTCTCATCGAACTCGAAAATCCGCACACCGTACGCCGGCAGCGGCGCTTCCAGATAGAACGGTCTCTGGTCGCACTCGCCCGGTTTTGCGCGATAGGAGACCGCGCGCTTCTTCCGAAGCGCATAGAGTCCTTCGGTCTCATCCAGAATCAGCCGGTAACTTCCCGCGTGCGGCACACCAACACGGTAGTCCTCGCGCGCAACCGGCGTGAAGTTAATCACAAAGAGCAGCGACTTCTTCCGGCTCTCATCCCGGCGAAGGAAAGAGAAAATCGAACGGTCCGCATCGTTCGCATTGATCCACTCAAAGCCCTGCCAGTCGTTGTCCAGACGGTACAGCGCCGGATGCGAGCGGTAAAGCTGCAGGAGTCCCCGCACAAAGTTCTGCATATCCCGGTGCGGCGCCTCGTTTAACAGCTCCCAGTTCAGCGATACCTTCTCATCCCACTCGTGCCACTGCGCAAATTCCTGTCCCATGAAGAGCAGCTTCTTGCCCGGATGTCCGATCATATAGCTGTAGCCGCACTTCAGATTTGAGAACTTGTCCTCGTAAATACCCGGCATCTTGTTGATCATCGAGCACTTGAGATGCACCACCTCATCGTGCGAGAGCACGAGCACATAGTTCTCGCTCGTGAAATAGGTGAGACCGAAGGTCATCTTGTTGTGGTTGTCGCGCCGGAAGTAGGGATCCAGCTTCATGTACTCGAGGAAGTCGTGCATCCAGCCCATGTTCCACTTAAAGGTGAAACCGAGACCGTTGTCCTCCGGACGATGTGTGACCATGGGCCAGGCCGTGCTCTCCTCGGCAATGATCATGCTGCCGTCCTTCCGCCCGGCGATCACGGAATTCAAGTGCTTGAAGAACTCAATCGCCTCGAGGTTCTCGTTGCCGCCGTATTTGTTCGGGCACCACTGACCGCTCTGTCTGCCGTAGTCCAGATAGAGCATCGATGCGACGGCATCGACCCGGAGTCCGTCTACATGGTATTCGTCCATCCAGTAGAGCGCATTCGCAATCAGGAAGTTCTTGACCTCGGTCTTGCCGTAATCAAAAACCTTGGTGCCCCAGTCCGGATGCTCGCCCTTTCTCGAATCGGCGTACTCGTAGAGCGCCTGTCCGTCGAAATCCGCAAGGCCGAAGGCATCCCGCGGGAAATGCGCCGGCACCCAGTCAAGAATCACACCGATGCCCGCCGCGTGCAGTGTGTCGACAAAAGCCTGAAATTCCGCCGGGCTCCCGTAACGGGACGTCGGCGCGTAGTAGCCGGTCACCTGATAGCCCCAGCTCCCATCAAACGGGTACTCCGCAATGCCCATGAGTTCCACATGGGTATAGCCCATGTCCTTGACATAGGCCGAGAGTTCCCGCGCCAAGGTCTCATAGGAGAGAAAACCGTCCCGCTCGTTTTCATCGCCCCGCCGCCAGGAACCGAGGTGACACTCGTAAATGCTGAGCGCTTCCTGCCGCGGATTCTGCTTTGCCCTCTGCTGCATCCACGCCCGATCCTTCCACCGGTAGTCCCAGGGTTCTCCCGTGAGCTGTGACGCCGTGCCGGGGCGGAACTCCGCCGCGCGCGCATAGGGGTCTGCCTTGTAGAGAAGCTCTCCGGCAGCGCTTTTCAGAAGGAATTTGTAGAGCATCCCGGCTTTGAGTCCCGGGATGAAGCACTCCCAGATGCCGCCCTCAAAAATTTCCGCACACGGGTTTGCCTCTGCCTGCCAGTCATTGAACTCGCCGACCACGCTCACCGCGCGCGCGTGCGGTGCCCAGACCGCAAAGTAATACCCTTCCACGCCGTCCCGCGTCATGGGATGCGCACCGAGCTTCTTATAAATCTCATAGTGCGTTCCCTGCCCGAACAGATAACAATCTGTCTCTGTGATGACACCCATACCTCTGTTGACTTCTGCCATACTCCCTCCGCGCAACGATTGTTTTTTATGCTACAAGTATAGCTTTTTTTTCGACATTTGACAAAGCAAGAAAAGGAGGATTTTATGTTTTTACAACTCTCTCCGCTCGCCCTCTTTTTGCCACTATTCTCGATTGCGGATTTGAAGGAACGCCGTATTCCGAACCGCCTCCTCCTGTTGGCCCTGCTGCCCGGTATGGCGGCACAGAATCCGCACTTCCTGCTTCGCCTCTGCCTCTCTGCCCTTCTCTTTTATCCCTGGTTCCGCCTGCATCTCATCGGCGCGGGCGATGTCAAGCTCCTCGGTCTCTGCTGCGCCTATCTGGGGCTCTCCGCCTTTCTCGGTTTCTTTTTTCTGAGCCTCCTCGCCGCCACCCTGCCGGCGCTCTGGCTGCTGCTCGCCGGACGGCGCTGTGAACAGCTGCCTCTTGCGCCCTTTTTCTTTGCCGGCTTTGCGCTCCTAAAGCTGCTCTCCGAAACCCCGCTTCTTCACACCCTTTTCTTCTGACACACCAAAGGAGGTTCTTCTCATGCGACGCTGTGCCGTTCTTTTACACCCCGACGCCGACTACGCCGGACGCCTTGCCGACTTCTGGAACCAGCGAAAGAGTCTCGGTCTTCCCGTCTACGCCTTCTCCGCACTCGAAGCGTTCCGCGCCTTTCGCGCGCGTGCCGATGTGGAGTTGCTGCTGTTCTCCGAGCACTTTTCCGAAGAAATGCAGGGCCTGCTCGGACAGAGCATGGCCATCCTGCTGAGCGAAGACGGCTTTGTCAGCGAGCGCTGTCAAAACGCGCTTCCGGTTCCCGCTGTCTTTTCCTATCGTCCGGCCGATGCCCTTGCGCGCCGCGTCATGCAGCTCTATGCAACCGCGAGACCGGGCGCCCTCTCCCCGGTTCAGCGCAGCGACTGCGAAATTCTGGGGATCTACTCCCCTGTCCACCGCTGCGGCAAAACCACCTTCGCCCTCTCCCTCGGACTCGCACGCGCCGCACAGGGCAAGACCCTGCTTCTCTCGCTCGAAGACTACGCCGGTGTCTATGCGCAAATTGCGCCGGATGCCGCTGAAAGTCTCTCGGAACTTTTATTTGCCCACAGCAGCGGTCGCTACAGCTGGGCCGTTTTACAGAGCAGACTCTCCGCCTTCGGCGCGCTGGATCTGCTGCCGCCGGTGCGCTCTGCGGAAGATTTGTCTCTGCTCCCCCCGGAGGAATTCGCTGCCCTCCTACAGCGCATCGCGCGGGAGAGCGGCTACCGCAGCATGGTTCTGGATTTCGGCGCCTTCGGTCGCCGCGCGCTCGAGCTCCTGGAACTCTGCGACCGCATCTTCATGCCCGTGCTCTCCGACCCGCTCTCCGCGCTGAAACTCAACTCTTTCCGGGAGTATCTCCGGCAGAGCGGCCGTGCGCAGCTGCTCGAAAAAACCGAGACGCTGGAACTTCCCCCGGAGACGGAAAAAGCGCAGGACTATGCCTGCGCTTTGCTGCCCGCCTATGAGAGCGGACCTCTCTATGAAATGGCCGCCGCCTTGCATTGAACCCGCGGCAGTGTTTGCGCTGTCTCAGCGGAAGGTGGCAAAAATCGAAGCCCCGACCACGGTCATGATACCGCTGACCACAATCGCGAGTCCCGCCATGGCACCCTCAATCTCGCCGATCTGCATTGCCTTCGAGGTGCCGATTGCATGTGCCGATGTGCCGAGCGCGAGCCCCTTGGCAATCGGGCTGTGAATCGCAAACAGATGACAAATCGGATCGGCGAGCACATTGCCGAGAATACCGGTCACAATAATCGAAGCCACGGTGATGGTTGTATAGCCGCCGAGCTCCTGGACCACGCTCATGCCGATTGCCGTCGTGATGGACTTCGGCAGCAGCGTGATGTACTCCACATGGTTCATATGAAATATCGTGCAGAGCACGAGAATCGAACCGAGGCTCGTGAGCACACCGGCCAGAACGCCGAGCACGACCGCAAGCAGGTTATCCTTCAAAAGTTGCAGCTGCTGGTAGAGCGGCACGGCGAGCGCCACCGTCGCCGGCGTCAGAAGATAGCTTAAATACCGCGCGCTACGGATGTAACTTCCGTAGTCGATGTTAAACGCCACCATGAAACCGATGACCAGAATAATCGAGATCAGCAGCGGATTCAGCACCGCAAGCCCCGTCTTGACGCGCAGTGCGCTGCCGATATCAAAGGCAAGTAAACTGATGACAATGCCTATGATGGTCGAGTTTCGGATGACTTCATTCATCGCCTCATCCATGCCCATGATGCTTCCTCCTTTTCTTCCCGTGCGCTGCCGTTGCCTCTGCGGCAGCGTGTTCTGTTTTCGCGGTCTCTTCCGCTTCGGCAGACTCTGACCGTGCGGCGCAGTCCGTTGCTTCCGGCTCTTCGCTCTTCGTCACCTCGCCGTGCAGCAGGTGCTTGATTTTTTCCGTCTCGTGTTTTGCCGCCTCTCGCAATTCTTCGGCGATTACATTCTCTTCGGCCAGAACCTCTTCCTTTAACTCCTGCGAAGCCGTCTCGCCTTTTGCACGTCCGCGCGCCGTCACGGCGAGCAAAATTTCGGTCACGCGCCCCGTGATTCCCATAACCAGCACGGTCGAGACAAAGGTCACAACGGTGACCGGCAGAAGGATTTCCCGGAGCTGCCCCCAGGCTGTCATGAGTCCCACACCGGCCGGAATGAACATGAGCGGCATCGCATCAATCAGAAACTGCGAGGTCTCGAGCACACTCTCCAGCTTAATCATCCCTGTCATCAGCGCAATCATCATGAACGCCAGACCGTAAATACTGCCGGGCACCGGCAGCGGAATAAAATAATGCATTAGTTCGCCGACACAAGTCATGCCCGCGATAATGCCGAATTGTCGCATCAATCTCATGGTTCGATTCTTCCTTTACCTTGCTTGCCTTAAGATTTCCTTATCATAAAACTTTTTTTGCAAACAGAAAAGTGTAAACCGGCAATCCGCTTGTCTTTTTTCAGCGACAGCCTTATAAAGAAAGAGACTTTTTGGTTTGAACAACTGCCTCTCTCCTGTTATCAGGCGAGCGGCATCGTGGTCAACGGACGGCGCATCAAGTCCCTGGTCTTCACGACCGATCTCGCGATTATCCGAAACTGTGACGCCGATGCGGTCTTCGCGGTCTACCCGTTTACCCCGCAGTCGGCCATCAGCCACGCACTGATCAACGGCTCCTATATCCCCGTCTTCTGCGGCTGCGGCGGCAATACCGAAGAGAGCATTCAGGCAACCATCGCGGCCGGCGCGAATGCCATCACCTTCACACCGCCCTCCACCGCCGAGCTCTTCAAAAGTATGATGGCCAGGTATCGCGAATCTTGACAGAACTGCTCTGCTATTCTATACTGAGCCTGTAGTCTTCAGGGCAGGGTGAAATTCCCTACCGGCGGTATAGCCCGCGAGCCGAAAGGCATGATCCGGTCAGATTCCGGAGCCGACAGTATAGTCTGGATGGAAGAAGCAACGCACCCTCCATAGTCAAAAGTCCCTTGGAATGGAAATTCCAAGGGCTTTTTTCTACTTGCCCCGAGCCTTACGCCGGGGCTTTTTTGATTGCCGAAAGGAGGTCTCATGCACGAAACTTTTATGCGCCGCGCCATTTCGCTCGCAGAACGCGGCCGCGGTCACACCGCGCCGAATCCGCTGGTCGGCGCCGTCCTTGTCCGGGACGGCAAAATCATCGGCGAGGGCTTTCACGCATTCTACGGCGGCCTGCACGCCGAGCGCGCCGCGCTCGAAGACTGCAGGCATCGCGGACTCTCTCCGGCGGGCGCCTCACTCTATGTGACACTGGAACCCTGCTGTCATACCGGCAAGCAGCCGCCCTGCACCGAGGCGATTCTCTCCGCCGGCATCCGCGCGGTGTTTGTGGGAAGCAGCGATCCGAACCCGCTGGTCGCAGGCAAGGGCATTGCCGCACTCCGGCAGGGCGGCATTGCTGTCACGGAACATGTGTCGGAATCCGCGTGTGATGCGCTGAACGCTCCCTTTTTTCACCACATCAGAACCGGCCTCCCCTTTGTCCTTCTGAAATATGCGATGACGCTCGACGGCAAAACCGCCTGTGCCTCCGGCGCCTCCCGCTGGATTACCGGCGAGGCCGCACGGGAGGAAGTTCACCGGACCCGCGCTGCGGTAGGCGCCGTGATGGTCGGCATCAATACCGTGCTGCAGGATGATCCTCTCTTAACCTGCCGCATTCCGGGCGGGCGAAATCCGCTCCGTGTGGTCTGTGACTCCGGTCTCCGGACGCCGCTTGACAGCGCCCTCGTAAAGACCGCCGCAGAAGTTCCGACCTTACTCGCCTGCTGTGTGAGCGATACAGCAAGGCACGAAGCCTATCTTGCCGCGGGCTGTGAAGTCCTCACCTTCCCCGGCAGGCGCGTTGACCTCCGCGCCCTGCTCACATCACTCGGCGCGCGCGGCATCAACGAGGTGCTGGTCGAGGGCGGCGCGGAACTCGGCTGGGCGCTGCTCAGTGCCGGTCTCGTGCAACGCGTACAGGCCTATATCGCCCCGAAACTCTTCGGCGGGAAAAATGCCCCCTCGGCGCTCGGCGGCACCGGTGTGCCGTGCCCGCCGGATGCTTTTTCCCTCAAAAATCTGCACATCCGCTCTTTCGGCGCCGATGTGCGCATCGAAGGAGATCTCTGATTATGTTCACCGGCCTCATTGAGGAGCGCGGCACGCTTCTCAACTTTTCCGAAAAGCATCAGCTCACCATCGCCGCTCAAACGGTGCTCGAAGGTCTCTCTGCGGGCGACAGCATCGCGGTCAACGGCGTCTGTCTCACTGTCGTCTCTTTCACCGCGCAGTCTTTTACGGCAGATGTCATGCCGGAGACACTGCGGCGCTCGAATCTCGGTATGCTTCGCGCAAAAAGCCAGGTCAATCTGGAGCGCGCACTCCCGGTCAACGGTCGCCTCGGCGGGCACTTTGTGAGCGGCCATATCGACGGCACCGGCGAACTGCTCGGCATCCACTGCGAGAACAACGCCCTGCTCTTTTCGATTCGCGCGGCCCCCGCTATTTTACAGGGTATCGTTGAAAAAGGTTCCGTCGCAATCGACGGCATCAGCCTCACTGTGGTCTCCGTCGACAAAGATCAGTTTTCGGTCTCCGTGATTCCGCACACAGCCGCAGTCACAACCCTCGCCGCAAAGCGTCCGGGCGACAAGCTGAATCTCGAGACCGATCTGCTCGGCAAATATGTGCTGCGCGCCCTCTCCCTCGCAGGGGAGGACGGGACAGACAAAAAGAGCCGAATCAACGAGGAGTGGCTTCGCAAACTCGGTTACTGAAACCGTTCGCCCCAATAAAAGAAAGGAATTCTGCCATGGGATTTTCAACGATTGAACAGGCGCTCTCGGATCTTCGCGCCGGAAAACTGATTGTCTGCATCGATGACCCCTCACGCGAAAACGAGGGCGACCTGATTTGCGCCGCCGAATTTGCCTCTGCGGAACTCGTGAATCGGATGGCCGGACTTGCGCGCGGTCTGATCTGCCTCCCGGTGACTGCGGACTATGCAAAGAAGCTCGGGCTGCCGCCGATGTCCGCCGTAAACAGCGATAACCACGAGACCGCCTTTCTGGTCTCGATTGACCATGTCGAGACCACAACCGGCATCAGCGCCGCCGAGCGCGCGCTGACCGCAAGGAAACTGATTGCCGAGGATGCCGCTCCCTCTGATTTCCGCCGCCCCGGCCATCTCTTCCCGCTCCTCGCGCGCCCGCACGGTGTCCTCGAGCGCCGCGGCCACACCGAGGCGACCGTTGACCTCTGCCGCCTCGCGGGACTGAAGCCGGCCGGCCTCTGCTGCGAGATTATGCGCAAGGACGGCGAAATGATGCGGACCAAAGAACTGCTTGCCCTTGCCGAACGCGAAGGCCTTTGCATCATCAGCATCGAGGACCTGGTTCGCTACCGCGAGCGCTATGACTACATACTCGAAGAAGTTGCGAGCGCCGCCCTCCCGAGCGCCTTCGGTGACTTTCAAATTCACGGCTTTCTCGATCCGCTGAGCGGGCTCGAACACCTCGCGCTCGCCAAGGGGAATCTCGCCGGAAAAGAGGCGGTGCTCTGCCGCATGCACTCCGAGTGCATGACAGGCGATGTCTTCGGCTCCAGGCGCTGCGACTGCGGCGAACAGCTGCAGCGCGCACTGAAGCAAATAGAAGCGGAGGGACAGGGTGTCCTCCTCTATCTCCGCCAGGAGGGACGCGGAATCGGTCTCCTTAACAAGCTGAAGGCCTATGCGCTCCAGGAACAGGGACTCGACACCGTCGATGCCAACCGCGCGCTCGGCTTTCCGGACGATCTCCGGAACTATGCACCGGCCGCTGCCATGCTCCGCAGTCTCGGCGTGCGGTCTCTGCGCCTTATGACCAATAACCCCGATAAAATCGCACAGCTCACGGACTTCGGCATTCCGGTCACATCGCGTGTTTCGATTGAGATTCCCGCAAATCGCCACGACATCCGCTATCTCCGCACCAAGCGGCACCGCATGGGGCATCTTTTGGATTCGACCCTGCTCCGCGAGAGCTACTGAAACGCTTTGCATGCAAATACCCCTGACTTTGAACAGGCGAAAGAGAGGATAACACAATGAATCTTTACGAAGGAAGCTTACATCTCGAGTCCCCCGAAAAAATCCGCATCGGCATCGTCGCGGCGCGCTTTAACGACCTCGTGGTCTCTCGCCTGATTGACGGCGCGGAGGATGCTCTGCTCCGCCACGGCGTTCTCCCCGCACAGATTTCACTCGTCAAGGTGCCCGGCGCCTTTGAGCTTCCGCTTGTCGCCAAAAAAATGGCGGAGAGCGGCAAGTACGACGCGGTCATTGCGCTCGGCGCGGTGATTCGCGGCGATACCGACCACTATACCTATGTCTGCAACGAAGTCTCCAAGGGTCTGGCCGCTGTCGGCCTGGAGAGCGGACTCCCCGTGCTCTTCGGGGTTCTGACCTGCGATACGCTCGAGCAGGCGCTGCTCCGCGCGGGCTCGAAGGCCGGCAACAAGGGCTTTGAATGCGCCGTCTCTGCACTCGAGATGATTTCTCTCCTCGAAAAACTCTGAGCCTGCTTTTCGCGCGTTACCCTTTCGCAACGAACTTCGCTTCCGAGGGCAAGCGTAAAGCCGGCACTGTTTGGGGAACGCATACGCCGCGGCCTTTCTCATCTGCCTTCGCTGCAATGACCGCTTGCCGAGACAGGCATAGACTCGGCAAGCCTTCTGGCGAATACCGGAACTTGTGCACCCACTTTACTTCCGCTTAGCCCAAAAAGAGCTCGTCTCCGGTCCTCCCGGAGGCGAGCTCTTTTCCTGTTTCGAACCCCTACTTCTCAAACATCAATCTCGTACTATCTTCATCCCTCTTCTTCTCTTCCCTGTATATTTGCCTGATTTGCGCCGCCGCGCACAGAGTATATGCCTCATCGTAATTCTTGCCATACCCTTGTCCCCCCACACCGCTACGCGCACAGAGCATATACCCTTCCCTTGTTTTGCGCGGTTTTGCGTGTTAGTATCACCTCTGATACCTATAACTCTACTGTATAGCAGGAGGCTGTCATGACGCTTCAGCAAATCTATTATCTCACGGAAATCGCCGATGCCGGCAGCATCAACCGCGCCGCGGAAAAGCTCTTCCTCTCGCAGCCCGCTCTCACGAACGCCGTCAAAGAGGCTGAGGAAGAACTGGGCTTCCGTCTCTTTAACCGCAACTCGCGCGGCATCAGCCTGACACCGGACGGCACGGAATTTCTGGCACGCGCGAGAGAACTCCACCAGCAATATGAGCTCCTGATGGACCGCTTCGGCGCTTCCCGCCAGATCCGGCAGCGTTTTTCGATCTCGACCCAGCACTACTCCTTTGTGACCCAGGCCTTTGCCAATATGACCCGGCGTTTTGACACGAATGAGTACCAGTTCTCGGTGCTCGAGACCCGCACCATCGATGTCATCCGCAATGTCATCAGCGGCAAATCCGATGTCGGCATCCTCTACGAGAGCAGCTTTAACCACCGCTTTCTCTCGAAAATATTCCGCGAGGAGCTGCTTGAATTCCACCCGCTGATTGAGTGCAACGCCTATGTCTATCTCTACAAAGACCACCCGCTGGCCTCCCTCGACGCAATCAGCTTCGAAGAACTGCAACCCTACCCCTGCATTCAGTTTGACCAGGGCGAAGACAGCTCAGCCTTCCTCGCCGAGGAGATTTTGAGCGACCGCGACTACCCGCGCGTCATCAAGACCTCCGACCGCGCGACCAACTTAAATCTGATGCGCTCCATTCAGGGCTACACCCTCTGCTCGGGCATCATAAGCCGCGACTTAAACGGCTCCGACTATGTCGCGATACCGTTTCGCGAGGACAGGCACAATAAAAATCAGACCATGCGGATCGGTTACATCCTAAAAAAGGGAACCGTTCCGAATGATCTGATGCTTCATTTTCTCGAAGAAATTGAGCGCTGCCTCAGCGCTGAGCGGACGGCGGTGTGAGCGCGCGCATCGCGTTCAGCACGGCAATCACTGTCACACCGACATCGCCGAAGACTGCCTCCCACATATTCGCGAGACCGAAGATGCCGAGAATCAGGACCGCCGCCTTGACCGCCAAAGCGAAAGCGACATTCTGTCGCACAATGCGCACCGTCTTTCTCGAAATGCGGATGATGTCCGCAATCTTCGAGAGCTCGTCGTCCATGATGACAAGATCCGCAGCCTCGATGGCCGCGTCGCTGCCGAGCGAGCCCATCGCAATGCCCACATCCGCGCGCATCAAGACCGGCGCGTCGTTGATGCCGTCGCCGACAAAACCGACCTTTTCGCCGTTTTTCTCGGCCGCGAGCAGGGCCTCGACCTTCTCAACCTTGTCCGCGGGCAACAGGTCGTGATAGACCGTGTCGACACCGACCTCCGCGGCAATCGCCTCTGCGGCATCCTTCCGGTCGCCGGTCAGCATGACCAGCTTCTCGATGCCGACTTCACGGAGCTGCCGGAGTGCCGCAGCGGCGCCCGGCTTCACGACATCCGCAATGATGATATGTCCCACATAACTGCCGCCGTGTGCGGCGTATACCACAGTTCCGTGCTCCTTGACCGCGGGAAAATCAATGTCTTTGCTCTTAAGCAACTTTTCGTTGCCGAGAAGCAACTCTCTGCCGTCCAGCATGCCCTCGAGCCCGTGCCCGGCCGCCTCATGCATCTCGCCGAGACGCGCGCGGTCTATTTCACCGCCGTAGGCCTGTAAAATGGATTGGGCAATCGGATGCGAAGAAAGGCTCTCTCCGTGCGCCGCCATCGCAAGAAGTTCCTCTTCGCTACACCCCTCCGCGGGGTGAATCCCAACCACTCGAAACTCTCCTCGGGTCAGCGTACCGGTCTTATCAAAGACCAGCGTCTTTAACTCCGCAGCGGTCTCGAGAAAGTTGGATCCCTTGACGAGAACACCGCGCTTTGACGCCGCGCCGATGCCGCCGAAGAAGCCGAGTGGCACCGAGATGACCAGTGCGCAGGGGCAGGAGACAATTAAGAAAATGCAGGCGCGCTTAATCCAGGGCGCCGCAGGCATGCCGAACATGAGCGGCGGCAAGATTGCAAGCAAAAAGGCCGTGATCGTGACCACCGGCGTATACCAGCGCGCAAAGCGGGTGATGAAGTTCTCCATGCGAGTCTTCTTCTCGCTCGCGCTCTCGACCAGCTGCAGAATCCGCGCAACCGTCGAGTCCTCATAGGCCTTGCTTGTCTTAACGCGGAGCGCGGTCTCGCCGTTCACACAGCCGCTGATCACCGCATCGCCGGGGCGCACTTCGCGCGGCACCGGCTCACCGGTCAGCGCAGCCGTGTCGAGAAAAGAACTTCCCTCTAGGACAATGCCGTCGAGCGGCACCTTTTCGCCCGGGCGAATCAGAATCACTTCGCCGACCTCTACCTCGTCCGGATCCACTTCCTCGATTTTTCCGTCCCGCTCCACATTGGCCGATTCCGGCGCGATGCTCATCATCGCCGTGATCGAAGCTCTGGATTTTCCGACCGCGAGCGATTCAAAGAGCTCACCGACCTGATAAAAAATCATGACCGCGCAGGCCTCCGAATACTCCCGGATACCGAAGGCGGCGACCGTCGCAATCAGCATTAAAAAGTTCTCGTCAAAGACCTGACCGTTTCGTATGTTCTTGAGCGCCTTTAAGATGACCTCTCGTCCCACCAGAAGATAGGGGAACAGAAAGAGGACACCGAGCATCCACCCGGGCATTTGCAGGCTTTCGGCCGCGCCGCTCTTGTCAAAAATCAGAACGGCCGCATAGCCCGCGACCGCAAGTAAAATGCGCTTTAAGAGGGTTTGTTGTTTCCGATTCATATGAATCCTCCGCTCAGCGGCTCACGCTGAAATCCGCTTCGATTTTCTGTCCGGTCCGAATCGCAGCCTCAAGCACTTCCTCAAATGACTCATCGGCCGCCTCCAGGGTGAATTTCTGCATCAGGAAATTCACCTTCACATCCACGACGCCGTCCAGCTTCCGGATTGCATCTTCCACCTTCTGCGCGCAATTTGCACAATCAATCTCACAAGCGAACTTCTTTTTCATCTTTCCTCTCCTTATTCTGCAATGTGTTCCAATCCCTGCCCGATCATCGTGCTCACATGGTCATCGGCGAGCGCATAAATCATCGACTTCCCCTCGCGGCGCGCCCGCACCAGCCTCGCCTGTTTCAACAGTTTCAGCTGGTGGGAAACGGCCGACTGCGTGAGGTTCAGGCTCTCCGCGAGCTCATTCACGCCGTACTCTCCCGAAAACAGACGGTATAAAATCCGGATTCGCGTCGAGTCTCCGAAAACCTTAAAGAGCTCGGCGAGATCGTAGAGCTGATCTTCGCTCGGCACCTGCTGTCTGATTTTCTCCGGCATATCTCCTCCTTTGAATTTGCAAGCATCTATCACATTTGAACATATGAGCATTTATTCATTTGTTAATTCCAGAATACCACCTTTTCCGGAAAAGTCAAAATTTTTTTAACTTTAGAGAAACTAATTTTTGTTCGCGTTAGACCTCCGCATCCGGCGCTGTCTCCGTATGCTTTTTTTCATCCCAGTCCCCCTGTACGGAGAGCTCATCCAGCGTATTGCCGTAGGGCGGCAGACAGTTCTCCATAAAATCCCGGAGCTCCGGCAATTCCCCGGCGAGCTTTTCAAGCTCTGCCTCTATGGTCTTCTTTGCCGTCCGAAATTCCGTATTTCCCGCGCTCTCCTCCTCAAGGCACTTGATATACGCCGAGAGCTTATCCGCTGCCTTGACAAGCCGCCAAAGATAGAGTTCTTCCGCGCCGCCCTCTTCCGCCGCCGTGACAATCCCGAGCAAGGGCGCATAGACTGCTGCGAGATCCTTCGGCAGACGCGCAAGTAAACTCTCCGTCGCCCTCTCCTCCGCCGCGTGATACGCTTCGCGGAGCGCTGCGCTGCCGTACTTGACCGGCGTCGGCATATCGCCGGTAATAATCTCGCTCGCGTCGTGGAACAAACCGATCACGGCCGCGCGCTCGGCGTTCAGCTGTCTGCCGTGACGCAAATTTCCGATCTCACAGAGCGCATGGGCGAGAATCGCGACCTCAGCCGCATGCTCGCTCAGGTTCTCGCGCCGGCTTGCCCGCATCAGGGCCCAGCGGTCTATGTACTTCATGCGCGCAAGCGCCGCAAAAAATGTAACTGCCATTGTTTTCCTCCCTCTTCTGCTCTGTGCCCCCGCTGCTCTCCTAAGCAGCCTGAAGCACGACATAAAAAGAGACGCCCCTGCGGGCGCCTCTCGCGATTTACTCTGCCAGCTCCTCGAGCTGTGTCAGCAGTTCATCAAAATACTTCATTGCGTCCTCAACCGGCTTCTCGGTCGAAAGATCCACGCCTGCAATCTTCAGGATGCTGACCGGATCGTCCGTGCAACCTGCGGACAGGAAACGGATATAATCCTTGAGTGCGGGCTCTCCCTCAGTCAGGATGCGTTTTGCGACCGCAACCGAAGCCGCAAAACTCGTCGCGTACTGATAGCAGTAGAAGTTCATGTACATGTGCGGCACGCGGCTCCACTCCTCGCCGATCAGCGGATCGGATATCATAGCCGGACCGTAGTACTCCTTGTTCAGGCGGAGATAGAGCTCGGAGAGGCTGTCCGCCGTAATCGGAACGCCCTGCTCCGACATCCGGTTGCTCTCGATTTCGAACTCCTCGAGCATCGCCTGACGGAACAGCGTGCCCTTGAAGCTGTCGAGCAGGTGATTGATGAGATACGCCTTCTCCTCGCGGGACGCCGCCTTACCGATCAGATAGTGGTTCAACAGCACTTCATTGGTAATCGAAGCGACCTCCGCGACAAACATCTTATACTGTGCGTTGAAGAAGTCGTGACTGTGGTCGGAGTGCCAGAAGTGCATTGCATGCCCCAGCTCATGGGCAAGCACAAAGGCATCCTCAAAGGTATTGTTAAAGTTCATCAGAACAAAGGGATGCGTCGCATAAACCGAGTTGCAGTATGCGCCGACGCGCTTGCCCTCGTTCTCGACCGCATCGATCCAGCGGTTCTCAAACGCCTCGCGAAGCAGCGCAAGGTAGTGATCGCCGAGCGGTGCAAGACCCTCGAGCAGCATCTCCTTTGCCTCCTCGTAAGTCACGCTGCGCTCGTAGTCCTTTAACATGTTCGCGTAAACATCGTACATGTGAAGCTCGTCCACGCCGAGCATCTTCTTTCTGAGTGCCATATAGCGGTGGAACGGCGCAATGTTCTTGTGAACGCTCGAGAGCAGCCGCTCACAGACCTGCGGGGACACATTGTCTCTGCCGACCGCCGCCTCAAAGGAGCTCTTATACCCTCTCGCCTTCGCAAAGAAGAAAAGCTGCTTCATCTGCGCATCGTAGAGAGAAGCAATGGTATTCCGGAAGCTCTTATAGGTTCCGTAGTACTGCTCAAACACTTCCTTGCGGAGCTCACGGTTCGGAGATGCCTCGAGCAGCGTAAATCTGCCGTTCGTAATCTGCACTTCCTCGTCGCCGTCCTTCACCGTCGGGAACTTCATGTCCGCATTCTGCAGCATCGAGAAACTCTGATAGGGGGCAAGTGCCATGATGTTTGCCGCCGCGAGCAGCTTCTCCTCGCTCTTATTCAGGGTGTGCGGCGCAAGGCGAATTGCATCGTCAATCGTAATCTTAAATGCGCGAAGCGCCGGGCAGCTCTCATAGTAGGCGTTCATCTTCTCCTCGCCGAGTGCCAACACTTCCGGCTCAATGAAGGCTGTCTTCTCGAGGATCTTTACATCCGCACTCTGTGCTTTCTGTAAGAGCGCGAGGTTATCCGCATTTCCGGTGTCCACGTCGCTTCGCATCATCGCATAGCCGAAGAAGCGGTAGTCTGTCTTCTTGCACTCCTGGTAGAGCTCATAGACCTTTAAGAGCACCTCGGCGCCGGCGCCGAGTTTTCCCTCGTAGCCCGCAATTTCGTCCGCAAGGGCGAGTCCGCGCTTCAGATCTTCTTCAAAGGCCTGTACATCCGGGTAGACATCCTCCAGCTTCCAGGTCTGTTCCACCGCAACTTCACTTCTCTTGGGCAGCTTCTGTTCCATTGGGTTCTCCTTTCGAGAGCAATTGTTGACTTCTGTATCATCGTACCAAAAAGAAAGCACTTTGTGAATCTGTTTTGTTGGTTTTACACAATCGAGTGCTTAGACAAATATATCATGTTCAATATGTCGCATTTTATGAAAGTATGATATAGTTATATGGCATAGAAAGGAGATATGTCATGAATCGAAATCGCTTGCTTATCATCATTTCCTCAGCTGTTGCAATTCTCGGAGCATTTCTCCCCTGGGCGAGTGTCTCTGCCGGCTTCTTCGGCGCCATGAGCATTCGCGGCACCCAGGGCGACGGCACCTTCATCGCGGTACTCGGCGTTATCGCGATTGTCCTCGCCTGCCTGCAGGACAATAAAACAGCTCTGCCGAGAAACTTTGCGACCGGTGTTGCCGTCATCGGCGCACTGCAGACCCTGATTATGTTAATCAACCTCCTCAACCTGAGCCGCGTGTTCGGTTCGCAGGGTGCCGCACTGAAAAGCTACGGTGTCAGCGTTCACATCGGCATCGGTTTCTTATTCGACCTTCTCGCCGGTATTGCGACTGCCGTTTTCGGCGCAATGGCACTCTCCGGCGGCAAGCTCTCGAAGGACACGCTGACCGAGGTCATGGACGCGAGCAAAAATCTCTCCAAGACCGTCGCCCAGGCGACCACAACGGTTGTGAAGTCCGCGTCCGAAGAAATCAATAAACAAAGCGAGAAGCTGAAGGAAGCCAAAGAAGCGAAGGCCGCCGAAGCAGCACAGGCAGAAAGCGCTGCGACAGGTACGGCGGCACTGCCGGAAAGTACGCCCCCCGCTCCCGAAGAGCCGGAAGTTCCCGCCGCTGAAAACGGCACCGAAGAACCGCCCGTAAGTGACAGTACTTCCGACAATTCCGCGCTCTAAGCTAACATCACCGAAATTCTCTTTTCAACCCGGCACAGCCCGAACAGGCTGTGCCGGGTTTTCTTTCGCTCCCCTCGCTCCGGCACCAATGTCATGATTGCAGCCGCTGCACATGCACACTATACTGGATAATGTTCCGCTTTGCGGACCCGACCGAGCGCACTGCGCTACTACGAAAGGACAAGCATGAAATTTCAAGCCGTCAACGAATTCACCCACTTTTCTTTTTCCGACTGTGTCCTCACCGGAATCGAACGGAACCCCGCCGGCATACAGCTCACACTCGAGGCACTCATTGTCCTCCCGGAAAATTCGCAGAATACAAACTTCACCAAGAGCTATGCGGGGCCCGTACAGTTGCGCCTCATCGGCGGACAGCTGACGGACAGTATCAAAGAAGGCTACCGCTACCGCGATGCCGACGGAAAGCTCCTCGAATCCGTCCCGGACACCGTGCTCTCCCCGGCCGAAGTCGAGGCACTGCTCCCCACATTCCGCGATGTGTACCTCTTCCAGATTCTCAGCGAAACAAGAGCCGACGGGCGTGTTCTCCTGGAGCTCGGCATCGAATTCCCGCAGGCCGAGGAATTTGACACGCTCGTAACCCCCTCCTACCGGATCGGCGTACGCTGCGAAAAGGCCGTCTTCGGCTGGGACTACTATATGAACCGCGTGGAGAGCTGAGCCCGGAATGATTCTTTGGACTTCTCAAGAGGAAGCCGTCTACAACGAGCTTCTGAAAACCGGCGTCTATCGCTGCGATCTGAATCTCTCACCGATGAAAGATTGTCGTAAGCAGTACGACTGGCTGGTACGACAAATGAAACAGCGCATCGGCCCGCCGCCGGAGCAGGTCACTTATCCGGTCTGGGCCCTCTATCAACAGGACGGCAAACACCGTAAACCGGATCTCCGCAGAGAGCGCTGGGCTGTCGGTTGCAACGGAGAACGTTTTGCTTGCCTCGAAATTGAAATTCCCGACCGGGATGTTCTCTTATCCGATTTTGACGCCTGGTGCATGCTCTTGAGCGACTTCCTGATTTCCGATACCGAGCAGGAAGGCTGCTGCCTCGAAGCGCAATACGAGGCGCTCTCCCCTTCCGAGAAGCGTCGCATGAAAGACAAAAACTGGGAGCGCGTTTTTAATCTAAGCCCCCTAAACAACGGCTGGTCGCGAAGAGGTTACTACATTCAGGCAAACTTCTGGGAACTCCGGCTTGAACAGGTTCGGGACGTTCGCTTCTTTCGCGCCGCCGCCAAATTCGACTCCCCGCAGTAGGACACAGCTGTGCCGCCGGAAGCCCTTCTTTCCTCACCCCGTTTTTCGGTAAATGCCCCGTAGATTCGCTTTTCATCGGTCTCCCTCAGCCTGCGCAGGCGCCCCACCATAGCTGTGACCCGCAGCGCTGCTCAAAGCAAAAAGGACAGAATCGCGTGATTTCGCTTTTCTGTCCTTTTCGCGTTACAACAAACTCTCATTACGGCAAAATCTCAAGCCAGTAGCCGTCCGGGTCTTCGATAAAGTAGATGCCCATCGCCTCGTTTTCGAAGCAGATGCAGCCCATCTCCTTGTGTTTTTTATGCGCCGCGTCAAAATCGTCCGCCCGAAATGCAAGGTGAAATTCGCACTCGCCGAGATCATACGGCTGCGGATGGTCCTTCAGCCAAGTGAGTTCCAACTCAAACTCCCCGACCTCGCTCTTTAAATACACGATGATAAAGTCATCGCTCGTCTTCCGTCTCACCTCGTATAAGTCGAGCGCTTCGTTATAGAAGCGGATGGAGCGCTCCAAATCCGCAACATTCAAATTCTCGTGAATCATCCGAAACTTCATATCTCTTCTCCTTTCGCTGTCTCCGTATTTTTGATGCGGGCGCCATACTGCGGATATTCCGTGAGAAAACGCTGTATGACTGCGGCATCTCCCCAGTAGTGTATCGGAAAAACGGCATCACAGTCCACATTTTCCAGGAAATACAGCAAGCCGTCGGCGTAGTGCGCTTCCAGTCTCGGGTCAAGCGGCACAAAGGCGCAATCAAAATGCCTGCCCTTGATTTTTCCGATCTCCGTGTGAAAGATCGCGTGGAGCTCTCGGTTCTCCTCCTCCGGTTCGCCCTCCCAATACCAGTCGTTTAAGTCACCGGCGTGATAAATGCTTCCCTCTTCGGTGCTCACGATAAACGCGACGCCGCTGTCGTTGGAAAGCAAAGTTTCAACCTGAATCCCGCTTGCAAGCCGATAGCATTGATTGGGCTCCACAAAGCAGTGCTCTATCTTCGACAAGCGCTTTTCATCGCTGATATCGCTTGCCAGCACCGCCCGGTAGCGCAGCCCCCTCTCATCGAGCAGGTCAAAGATTTTCGGATTGTAGTGATCCCTGTGGGAGTGACTGCAAAAGACAAGCACTTCCTTTTTCCGGTCAAGCGGCGGCAGTTCGCCCTTGTAATAGTCAAAAATACAGTAGCGGTCTTTTAATTCCAGCAAGAAACCGCTGTGGTCCAAGTATGTCACTTTCATAAGAACCTCCTCTGTCCTTCAATCTTCCCGTCTACTTTCTCCGGTCGCATAGTCAATCACAATGCCCGGCTGCACATTGTAGAGAAACACATGAAAGCGAATCCCGCCCTTTTCCAGGGACTCAGCCTCCAGTTCCACGCCGCGCGCCACCAGCTCATCTCCGGAAAAGACCGGTGTTGCCCGGTAGAGGACAGCGCCGCCGCCGTTTTGGATAAAGTCCCCGACCAGCTTCTCATAGGGCAACATGCCCTCCACATTCAAATAGCGTGTGCCCGTAATCAGGTTATTCGGATTCGCATTTTCTCCGGAGAGCATGTAGGCAATCAGATGACAGCGGTTATAGAGAAATTTTCCGTCAATCAAATCATCGTAGCGCACCGTGTGCCAACCGCTCGGGCGCACCATGCCGATGCTACCCCGCGGTTCTGTCGGCATCGTCTCTTTGGTCAGAACCGCAAACGCACTGCCGCAACGCCCGAGGGCGTCGAGCGCCGCATAGGACTCATAGCCCTCCTTGGCCCGCGCTCTGCCGAGCTCCCGCTCCTCCGCCGTAAAGTCCGGAATTCCGCGGTTGATGTCGACAGCCGCCTGTCCCGTATAGCTGCCCGCTGCCGAGAGCACCGGAAATTCCGACTCTCCGGGCGGCGGCACAATGACACCGATCGCCTCACTGCTCTCCGGAACGGCGCCCACGCTCTCCTGTTGTACCGCAATCCCAGCTGTGCCCGCGCCGACTCGAAGTGCGGCCGCCGTCAACAGCAGTACCAGCAGCGTCGCGGCACTTCGAAGCGTTCTCTTCCGCAATCTGTGCTTTCTCTTCGCCATCTCCACCTCCTGCCTATGCTGAAAATACCGAACACCAGTATACCATATTCGCGGTATAGGCCTCGCGGAGGTGGTTTACGGATGCGCGTCTGTGTTAGGCGTTGGGAACTCTGTGAATGCAGATTGGAGCTTGGCTGCGCTATGTTGCGGGAACCCAGAAGGAGAATCAGAAAACACCTCTGTAGCAGGCTGGCTCCATTGAATCAGAGGAGCAAAAAAGTTGCGCATAAATCATAAATCTTGACGATACCCGCAAAAGACGAGCACTTCTTTTCCTTTGTCAAGCGGCGGCAGTTCGCCCTTATAATAGACAAAAATACAGTAGCGGTCTTTTAATTCCGGCAAGAAACCGCTGTGGTCTAAGTAGCTTACTTTCATGATGTCATCTCAAGGAAAGAACTTGTTACAAGCCTCCCCTCCCTTCCGTCTGTCAGAAGGTGAAACCGTAATCATCCGCAAATGCCAAGTCCATAATCACGGGATGGCGGAAACTTTCCGTTCCGGTCGCCTCATCGTAAACGACCAGGTAATACTGCTGATTCTTATCATACTGCTTATTCTTGAACGTAAAGCGCATTCGAAAAATTCTCTTCTGCGTATCCGTATCGCGGCTGTCCGCGATGTACGTGTTCTCATTGAAAATCTTTTCAATATCCTCGGAGATAAAGTACATCTTATTTGTGGTCTTCTTAATGGTATCACTGACCGCATCGGTCTGGATGAAATCCAGGGTCGTAATCAAGTTCGTGATCTTTTGGACGATGCTGACCAAAGAAATTTGAGCGGGCCGCCTCTCCATTCAATTCCGAGATCCACAGAAAGCAGAGAAGCCCGGTCGGCAAAGAAGCGCTTGGAATACAACATCGTATCTTCAAAGTGGTTGTCTTTTACATCCGGCTTCGGAAACGGCGCATCGATTCAGTAGTTCGTGCTCGTATCCTCGCGCTCCGGAAAGCGCTTTGTCATAAACTGATTGTCAGACTCCAGCCGGTAGACCTTGGCATTCTCCGGTTCGACAGAAGCTATATCCTCCGCAAACTCTGCCTTATCGTCTTACCGTAAGACAAGCTTACGCGTATCTCCCGTAAATTCTGCGTTCAGCCGGTCAATGATTTGTTTTAGGTTAAGCTCTGCCATATCAGTGTTTCTCCTGTATGATCCATGATCCCCGTGTTCTGCCGCTTCTCCGAACCTGTCCGCTCTCCATCAGCTTGCCAAAGGCTCTTTGAACCGTAGAGCGGGAAACGCCGATTTCTTCCGCGATCTGTGTCTGCGAGATTTTAGGATTTGCCCGAATGAGCCGCAGGATTTGTTCCTCGATCGTTCCGCTTTTCGCTTCATTGGCTTCACGATTGGCTTCATTGGCTTCACGATTGGCTTCATTTGCTTCAGCATTGGCTTCATTGGCACCCTTGTTCTGATTGTCACGCAATTCCTTCAGTGCATTGCGGATCATTCCCAGCATGAACTCCACAAACTCTGTGGAATCTCCCGCGTTGTCTGCCTTCTGCAGTACACAGTAGTATTCTTCCTGATTCTCATGCACCTGAGTTTCCACCGGCAGCCACGCAAACAGCTCATTCCATTTCCGAAGGATCAGCGACTTCCAGAGCCTTCCGGTTCGTCCGTTCCCATCCGCAAAGGGATGAATGAATTCAAACTCATAGTGGAAGATGCAGCTTTTTACCAACGGATGGTATTTGGATTCCTTTAGCCAGGTCATTAACTGCGACACCAGCTCGGGAACATATCTTGCCGGTGTGCCGGCATGAATCAAGCGGTCCCCCGCATATACGCCGACGTTGCCGCTGCGGAATCTCCCGGCTTCTCTTACCAGCCCTTCCGTCATCAACTTATGGGCATAGAGCAGATTTTTAACACTGTACGGATCAAGCTCGGAAACACGCTCATATGCTTCGTACGCATTCTTCACTTCCCGGATATCCTCCGGCGGGCCAAGTACATGTTTCCCATTGATTACATCACTGACCTGATCAAGAGACAGTGTATTCTGTTCAATCGCCAATGAAGAATAGATGGATTTAATCCGGTTTTCTCTTCGCAGAAGCGGATTTCGGTGCATAGACTCATAGGTTGTGATCGAGCCGACATATTGACCGATTTCAACGATTAAGTTTGTAATTTCCTCCGTCATACGAAACGGCGGCTGATATGTTTCGCTCATCGCATCGAACCTCGTTTCTTGGTTCTGTCCTCATAATATGCATAGCTCGGCGGCACCAAAAATTCTTCCGTATCGACTTTTGTTGCCCTCATGTTATTAGCCTCAATATTCAGTTGATACGCGAACGCGGCAAACCTGAGCTCAAGTATTCGGAATGCCTCAATCACCGCAAGCTTGTGCGTGGCATAGCCTTCATACTCCTTGCCGACAGAGAGTATCACATAATCGAGACTCACTCGACTCCATGTGGTTTTCAATAACTCGTAGGCCTTGTGTTTTGTCAGCTCAAACATATTCCCTCTTCATCTCCGTATGAACGATAGCTTTCACACACGGTCTCTTACTACGTTGGCAAAACATTGTCGCTCCGTTCATGACCGGAGTCCCCTTGAACCGACTTAATGTCTCCTCTATTTTAGCTTTTAACCCTTCTAAAAAATGAAGCGGGCCATGCTCCCGAAGTGTGCTCTATAACATTACAGTTTAATGCAAAGTGTAGCGATATAGTCATTTCCGTAACGCGATAATCTATTTCTCTTGTCACACGATTCATAAAAATCTATCATCGCGAGCCCGTTTTTAAGTTGTCCTCTGATCTGCGTTTCTAAGGTATGGCTGAATTCATATCCATATTCCGGATTTATGCTTATCTTGCCTTCCGCTTCAAGCTCTTTTGAATTAAACGGGATTGAAAACTTTAAAAGTAATTCCTCGTCGGGTTGGTCCCATACGATGTCAGCATCATACATGTATATCCAAGGATTCATAAATCCGACCATTAACAGTCCACCCTTTTTCAAGACGCGAGAGGCTTCTTGATACATGTTTTCCAAATCTTCTATATACACATTTGAGACCGGATTAAAAATAATATCAAAGGTCTCATTTTCAAACGGGAACGGTTTTGTCATATCGGCTTGAACCGTGTTGATTTTTAAGCCTTCTCTTTCAGCAACCATCTCATCTCTTTGTAATTGTGATGCGGAAAAATCCATTATAGTTACATCATAACCCTTTATCGCAAAAACCGGTCCCTGCTGTCCTCCACCGCAGGCTAACCCTAATATCTTTTTTCCGTTGGCTTTTTCAAACCACTCTATCGGAACCTTTTTCCCGACAGTTAATGCAACAGAAATCGGATTATTTCTAACTTCTTCCACTTCTTCATGTGTCAACGGCTCGGTATAGTCATTTTTTACATGATTCCATCTGTCTTCATTTAATTTGATATAATCCTTCATCTTCTAGCCTCCTCGTGATTTTATGCTGTTTCGATTTGAGTCGGAGGTGTTGCCATGACACTATTCTCGCTTCTAGAAATCCTGATTTGTCAATTTCTTGTTGAAAAAGCGCTCCGTTCCTGACGGGAGTCGAACCCGGAGCCTTTCGCCCGGGAAGCGATAGAGCTCTTTTCGTCGATGTTCACCCTTTCGTTAGATATCCACGAATTCTCATTAGACAG
>ERZ773203.103-NODE-103-length-44075-cov-22.589300_pt1 | contig 44075 bp, 57 predicted proteins | sample MGYA00580529_ERZ773203 | MGnify/ENA primary metagenome ERZ773203 (study PRJEB29015, sample SAMEA2738176) | human oral metagenome | biome: human oral; feature: human-associated habitat; material: saliva | place: China | collected 2177 ... | reverse complement strand
TTTCAAAAAAAGTTATTTAATATAAAAAATTTTTTTTATTGAGTTTGACTGGTATCTCATATTGGCTGGTTAAAATGTAACTACCTCTAAATCAATAATCTATATCATACTGATAATCAACCATTTAAATAATTATCCAATACAAAAATTCTGGATTCATCCATTTTGTAACTACCTCATATTCAATACCTTAATTTTTCAAGACCATTTTAATAGTAAAACGATGATATTCAATGAGTTAACTAAACCACATGTAACTAAATACTAAAAACCTATTATTTATATACCAATGAAAACCAAAAAAATATTATTAAGCCTTTTTCTTCTGGGGCTTAGTGGATGTTGGGTTACTACTCCAAGCACCTATCTTCCATCCGAAACCTTTAAAAATCAACTGATTAGAAAGACAGAAGAAACCTACTTACTACAACATATTGACTCCATAGTCCAATCCTACCAATCCCAATTATCTGCAGACAACCTGCTATATCAGGCTCGAAAATATGATATAGATATCCATTTTTTAATGGCTCAGGGTATATTGGAATCCCATTTAGGAACCGCAGGAAGAGCCGTAAAAACCCTCAGTGTATTTGGAGTAGGGATGTATGATAATAAATCCATTCTATCCTATAACCATCCGGACGAATCCGTGGAAAGTTATGCTAAATTATTATCAGAAAATTATTTAGATAAAAAAAATGGTAAAGGGGAGTTACAATTATTACAAAATGGCTCATTTAAAAGTAGGGATGGATATAGGTATGCCTCCTACCCTTCCTATGAGCAAAAATTAAGATACCTGTATAACAAATTAAAGAAAGATTATGAGAGAAAATATGGACACTAACACTATGGTTTTTGGGGATACTCATCACGGTTCCCATCAAAATTCTATATCTTGGCTCCAACATCAACTGAATTTTTTTGAGAAACAATTTATTCCTTATTTGGAATCTCTCCAATCTCAATCAAAAAACATCAATCTCATACATCTGGGGGATGTATATGATATCCGCACCTCTTTAAATGGAGTTATAGTAGAGGAAACCAAGAAATTATTCCAAAAACTATCCAGTTTGTGTAACCAATTTCTCATAATATCCGGTAATCACGATCATTATTACAATGAAAAAGCCAATCCTTGTAATATTGATCTCACTTTATCTAATATTTCTGACAATATAAAAATATTTTCGGATACCCACATACACGTGGAATTTTTGGATAACAAAAATGAAATTGGTATCTTTATTCCATGGTTTGCTATGTTGGAATCCTCCAACCTACCTAAACTACAACAATGGATCGAAAAATTCTCTTCCAATAAAAACTCCAAAATCAAAGTTTTTTGCCATACCAACCTCTCGGATACCACCAATCCCATAATCCAGTGGTTATCTAAACAAAACCATATAGAGGTGTATTCTGGTCATATGCACAATCCGGTTCTTTCCTCCTCCCTACCTAAACATTTTCATAATATGGGAAGTTGTTTTTATTTTAATTTTAATGATACCACTCCCAGGTTTTTCTATAATATAACCACCGGCCAATCCTTCCAGAATACCACCTCTCCACGTTATCATAACCTTAATGAATCCAATATAGATTCTATTAAATTATTTTCCCCTATAGATTATATCAACTTGTATGTATCCGCGGAATATTTGGAATCTAATTATAAAAAAATAAAAGAATTGAGAAGTGTTTATCCTAACATAAACATCATTCCCAATTCTTATACCCAAGATATCTCAGTGGAAAGTTATAATCTACAGCAATTTTCTAAGCAAAATATGTTACAATATATTACCCAATACATTCCTACCCATTTACAGGAACTTTACAAATCATTTTTATAAATACTAAGGTTTATCTTGTTTTTTATTAATTTCTATTAATAATTCCTGTTTGATACGTTCCATGGATCCTTCCAGGGTGCTTATCTTCCTTTCATTTTCTCCTAACAATCGCATCAACCTATCTTTATCCTGAACCAATTGTTCCAATCTGGTATTTTGTTCTTGTATGATGCGATTTTGTTGGGTGTTATTCTCTTGTAGTATTCTAATACCATCCAATATCTCCCTCTTTTCTGCCTCTGTGGGATTGTTATTCCTTACCATACCTTCTACGGTATTTTTTAAAGAGGCCAATTCTTGGTTTACTCGAACCTTTTCCTCATTAAATTTATCGGTTAGTTCTTGATATACCCGGGTGATATCTCCTCCACTACCACCTCCAATTCCAGCCTCGGAATAATCTATTACTGGTTTTCCATTAACAAACCATTTTCCTCCTCTCACATAAGGAACGTTAATCTCCCGTCCCCGAGTGAACCGACCTCCTATCTCCTTAATATAATTAACATAATTCTGATAAGAATTGTTCATATCATTGTATTTGTTAATCATACTACCTAAATCCCTTATAATATTATGAAAGGTAGAAAAATCGTGGTTCTTTTGTTCTATAGACCCTGCATTTTGATGGCCTTTTCTATCATACTCAATACCTAACCTCACACTCCAAGCAGTATTTCCCCCATACAAACCGGCTTCTACTACCTTTAAAGTGACTGGTTCATTCAATTCCAATATACCCATGGGTACCGATTTTCTTACCAGGGTCTTATCTACATTAGGAGGGGTGGCCTCATATACATCACATAATAACACCACATACTGGAATTTCATTTTCTCTCTGGAGGTAGTCTGAGGTAATAAATGATTATCTAAATACTTATTATTTCCCTCTATATATAATACTACATCGCTAAATCCTCTTACGTCTCCTCCCACAAAATTGATATCAGAATATGATATTATCGGGTTTGCCGTAAGAATATTCTTTACTTGATCCTCCGAAATATCTCCATTTACAATCAAAGTAGAATCCTCTCCGGCCTCTAACAGACCGGTTTTACTATCATAAAAATAGGCCAAAGAAGGGACTACCGCATACATTCCATGAAGGGAGGCTGCGGTATATTTTTTGTATATATTGGTGGTATAAAACTTATTCATTAAACTTTTTTTTTAAATAATAGGATATCTTCGAAAAAATTGTCCTATTATTTATATATAAATTTACAACAATTTTTACACAATGGCAATACCTAACTATTTAGCCAGAATTAAATCTTCTGGTATTTATCGATATGTATTTGATAAGTCCCAAGTACCTAATTTAGTAGATAAAAACCTCACCTTAGTGGTAGGTTACTCAGATAAAGGGCCGTTTAATACCCCGGTGTATATAAATGATTATACGGATTTTGTAAACACTTTCGGACCTTTGAGTCGTAGAATGGAGAAAAAAGGAATATTCTTCCATAGAACTGCCCAACAGGCTCTCTCCGGAGGCCCTATTTTGGCTATTAACCTCAAACCTTTCCAAACAGAAACCACCCGTTATGTAGGTCTGGACGCGGAAAATGTAGGTACCTCCATCAAATCCCAACCAGTGGATGTAAAAAGAATATTTGATATTAATAGATTCTGGAAACTGGATAAAGATTTATTGACTCAGATAAATCCGGGGCGTCCTAAATACATTACCATAGCCAATACTTCCCATTATTTGGATTCTAATACCATATTTATCCGTAAATACGTACCAGTAGGTTTTGATACCACTATTAATGATTGGTATACCAAAGAAGTACAATCTGAAATTCCTACTTATTTAGAAGGAGCTAAAATGGCTAAGGTAAAGGATTTCTTCGGAGAAATATACGTATTTAAAGGCCAATTTATCAAACAACAGTTTGAAGTTGGTGGTACCTTAGGAAGCTTCCGCCGTTGGTCTTTCTCTTATGATACCAATAATTTCCTCGAAACCATTATGGTAGAAGGAGGTAAAACCCTCAAATTTAAGGAATTTAAAGACGTAGCCAAAAATACAGACCTCGGAAATCCTAAGAAAAATGCGGAACTCAAAGAATTCCACCAAATTTTAGAGGACAAAGGCATTAACCTTGCAGAACTCAAACGAATCTTTGGAGTGGCCATCCCAGAAGACCAAAGAACTGGTATTCAAAATAACCTTACTTGGCAACCATACTTGATCTGGGAAGAATCCACCAGCTCTTTCCGTATAAATGCTTTATATAGAGACAATTATGGGGATTTAGGAGACGCCCTGGAAGAACTTTCTAAGGCAGAGGTAAGTAACTTCATAGATAGTTACCAAGGATGCCTTCTTCCGGATTTTAGAGATGCCACTGGTAAGATCATATCTTTGGAGGATATCTTTAATAATTCCAATTATTACCACAACCTATTGATGTGTTTTGATGTATCTTTGTTGGATAGTTTAGGGGAAATTGATTTTGATTATGATGGTATATTGGACGTAGATAGAGATTTGAATGATTCTCGCATCAATCCAAGTCTGGATGGAGATGGGTTAACTGTGGTACCAGCTGAAATGGAATTGTATGATGAATTGAATATAAGTCGATTGGATAGGGATGGGGATGGAAAGGTAAATACTTCCGACTTAGAGAAAGATGTATTGACCCATCTATCTAAATATGTAATCATATCCCCTAAACATAGTGGGGTTGGTAAAGCAGATTATGGAATTGTAATAGAGGGATACCAATATTACTCTATCCTACCAACAGATAAGGACGCCCAACTCGTTTCTAAAATATTGGCGGTTCTTTCTTATAAAGGTATTAGAGAAGCCCTTACCAATAATGTGGATATTGATTACCATTATTTAGTGGATTCCTTCAATAGTTATCCCGGCAAGGCTATCAAATCAGAATTGTCAGAGATTGCTAAGAAAAAAGATAATGCGCTGGCCATTTTGAACTTCCCTACCATTCCTAATATTATCAAATATGCCGGTTCTTCTAAGAATATTGGAGGTTTTGATATGCAGGAGGTAATTAACAAAGGTATTAGTTTACCGAATGAAGGTCAGGGGGCTTCTTGGTGCGCTTTCTATACCCAGATGCAATCCATAGAAGGAAGTACCAAATTTTACGTACCGAGTGCGGGTCTGGTGGCCAAGATATTTGCCGAAAAACATACCTCCAGATTGCCTTATTATATAGTAGCCGGGCCAAATTATGGTAGGATTGAAGGAAATGGTCTGATAGGTAGTGATTATAACTATGCTCGTAAGGATTTAGATGTGTTGGAGCCTTTTGGAGTCAATGTAATCTTGAATGTTCCCAAGAGAGGATTTATCATCAATTCTAACCAGACTGCTAAACAATCTCCGGTATCTGCCTTATCTAAGGTACACGTAAGAGAATTGGTTATTTTCCTACAAGATGAGATTGAGGATATGTTAAGGACTTACCACTGGGAATTGAATACTCCAACCTTGAGAGATAATGTAAGGAATAAAGCCAATACTATTTTGGAATTAGTAAAAGCCAATGGTGGGGTATATGAATTCAAGTGTGTATGCGATGAATCCAATAACACTCCTGAGATAATTGATAATGAAATGTTAATTTTGGACGTAGAGATCGAGCCAGCCAGAGGAGCCGGTAAGATGATCCAGACATTGACTATACATAAAACAGGAGGAATTTCCTCTAAAAAATAAAATTTCTTCTTATTTGGTAATTAAAAATGGGATCTCCTTATTGGATATCCCATTTTTTTATTGATTTTTCTAATGAAATCTATATTAATTAATGATATATTCCTCCATGGATAAGATATTGAAAAATTCCATATCCAAATCCTTTATTTAGAGGTGTTATAAGTTTTCTATCAAAGAATTTTTGGTTAGATAAATTTTATCGGCCCCGAGGGTTATTCGATCCCCTATTAAATCCTCATGACCTTCTATACAAACCCCTTCCACATTCGATATTTTATAAGTAGGGAAATCATCTTCATTCTTCACTAATTCTAATTCCAATCCGGTAGTTTTAAATTTACATACCTTATTTTCATATATGGAATAAAAATAATCAATACAATTGATTTCCTTACCAATCTCATAATCAGTGGAGAATATATAAGACACTTTCTTAAAATATTTATCCTTCCATTTGTTACGATCCTCGGTGATAAACCATAACGCTACTCCCAATAAAATGATAATAATTAATAATACTATTGCTCCACTGTCCATGACTATAATTTTTCTTTTAAAAATTCAACCAAATTTTCTAAGGATTCGAATACCTCTCCTTTGGGTATATCCGGAATCCTCACCCCATTATTAGAGTTGATTATATTATACAATTCATTAGTGACTAATTCCTCTATACCATAGGCATTTTTATCCAGTTTATAACTTATCGTATATTTCTCCACTACTCCCTTAAAAATGGAAATTTCTCCATTACGGGGTTTGTATTTTGCATAATATACTTCTTTACCCACTAAATTTTCCATATTCTTTAATTTTGTTCTACCATTTGTCTTAAAGGTATAAATCCTTTTAAATTTTTACACCATCCTTTATCTTTGGAATCAAAATAAGGTTTTACTAAATCCATATTCCTACCATGTAAAAATGATTTACCATCGTTGTCTTGGATAGTCTGTCTTTCCAAAGGAGATACAAAATATCCTTTTAATTTACCTCTAACCCATGATTCATATTCTTCCTCATTCATACACCTACCAATATGTCCAAAACAACTCCAATGGCCGGAATTTTTAAGTTTATCAAACATTTCGGAGGCTTGTTCTAAAGTAAGATCTTTGGTTCCATCAATAGTGGTATAAGATATACGAGCGGTTTTGGCCACACTCATTTTGATTTGATCCTCTAAGGATAATTTGGCATCTATTTCATTTGAAAAAGGAATATGCCACTGACCTTCTTTTAGAATCTGAGGTTGGGATTCATGGAGAGCATCATACATTTTCTCGGCCAAGTCCATAAAGTGAATCTCTGCTTGCCCTTTATTATGTTGCAGCCACTCCAATTCACTCAAACCATCTTCAATAATTCTGGATAAACCACTATTTAAAGTGGCAGTCATCAAAACTTCTTTTTTACTCTTACCTTTTAATTTACCCGGGATAATCGTACCGTTAATCAATCTCATTTCCCCATCTTCAAATTCATATTGAGGACAACGTTGTTCAAATAAATGTTCAAAAGATTCTCTGGTACCCGTAACTAATTGGCAAACCCACATCCAGGGTTCGAGTAAACGATTACAAATTTGTTTACTGGCTCCATCATAGGTTTCATACCATTTTCTGTTTCCTTCTGCACATACAAAAATAGCATCGCCATACAATTTACGGGCATATTCTATAGCCTTATCTCTGGCATCCAACCAAGTATCCACCTTATATTTTATTTGTTTGGGGTCAGTAATATATTCGGTACCCTGCATTCCCTTGTGGTGTTTTTGCCAGGCCAGGGGTATAAAGGGGTCATTTTCAACCACTTCTACCATTTTTTCGAAGGGGATGGCTCTTGAATTATGAACTACCACTCCATTGGCAATAAAATTGTGGTATTTTCCACCAACTTCTATATCATAGGTTTCCTCTTTACCTATATGTTTAACAGAAATTATGGATAATTCCTCTAATAATTTAAATTTATCACCGGTATTTTTGGTAGAAATGATGTTATTATCCTCCATTTTTAAATCAGAAAAGGCGACCTCTGTGGATAGGGTGTATAAATTATCCTTAATAACTATTTTATCATCATTCTCTGACTCCTTATAATCCCCCAGGGTTCTCCATCCTTTATCTGTGAGTAACCTATGTTTGTCAGTGACCTTTAATGGGGCATAAATATTATTTTGTTCTACCCTATAAACATCCTTTACTCCGGAGGAAAATGCGGTTTTTATATCCTGAATTATGAAACAACCGGCATCCACTCCGGATTCCACAAAGGAAACTATTTTATAATCAATTTTATCATTGATAAAATCCTTAAATATCTCCCTAATATGCATATCAAAAAACTTTTTGGATGCAGGGTCATATAAAGTGATTGGTGAATCTCCTGATAAACAGGAGCTTGTATTTTTTTCTATCATTTTATAGGTATTAACCTCTGATAAAATGATACGAGGATAAGTTAATTTATAGGTTATCAATTCTTCTCCAGTATTCTCCCGTTTAGAATGGGCAACTATTACAGCTTCAGTATTATTTTTCATATTTTATTTAATTGAAAATTTGGATTGAAGATTTTGGCTTGGTTTGTCCCAACCAGTAACCATGGTATCCATGGTAGCTTTAATTTTATTTTTCATGGTTAATTATTTCAAAAATATTATATAGTTCTTGTTTATAGTTATCCATATTTTTTTCTAACTGGGCTCTGGATTCCTCCTCCATGGTTTCATTTAATTGATCCCTGGTGGCTTGTATATCGGATTTTAAATCCTCGATTATATCATTTATACTCATATTATTCTAATTTACCTATTTTATAAAGTGTGATAGCCAATATATTTTTATAGACTACTATTTTGGTTTTTGGATTTTTATATTCATCCAATAATTTTATATAAAAAATTAATAGATCGAATATTTTATTTTTAGTTAGTTTTTTATTGGTATATTTATCTTTAATATAAGAAAACCCACTATCCGTTTTATTTATGTATTCATATAAAAAACTTCCATTTTTAATACCCAAACCATGAGTGGTTAAAAGAATCAGTTGGGTAAAAATAAATTTATCCGGATAATCTATTTCCTTTAGTTTATTTAATATGGTTATTAGATCCTCCCTGGATTTCAATTTTTCCCAACTAAATAAACAACCATTAATAATGGGTATAAAGGAATCCTTAGTTATGTGGACATTTTTCAATTAATTACTTATTTAAATCCTTGTAAAGTGTATGGTTCTAAGGATAGGGTGGGGATGGCCTCTAATGCATTCCAATCATAATATTCATCAGGTATTAACTTGACTCCCTCCAAATTGTATCTATCCTCATTACCCATGGAATCCGCCACAATCAATTCATTAAAACTCGGATTATATTTAACTGTTAAGGTTTCCCCTTTATGGAAGATTTCATCATAAACCTTCATTCCTTTTTTTAAATTTGGTTTGCATAGTCTAATAAGATTTCATGTGATGGATTCCATATATCGGAGGTCGAGCGGTACCGTAGGTCAAGCGGAGCGGTACGAAGTGGAAGTGTTTAATCCATATTTATCCTCCAATTCTTTTTTACATTCTTGGCTTCCATAATTAAAATATTTCTTATATAAATATCATACCACAATGGAAAATGGTTACCATATATGGAACATCAATTTATTATTTTGATGACGATAACATATGATTCATAATACTGGTTATAGCAGCCTCCCTGGCTTCTTCATACTCCTCATATAGGCCATCTCTTTCTAATAATTGGTTTTTATAAATGATTTCATATCCATACCCAATTTTACAACCCACCTCTGACAAATAATTATAATGAATATTGGTTTCATACCCTTTATCCCTTAACCATTTGAAAACCTGTTCATAACTGGGTACCACGAATCCAGAATTTACAAAATCAGAATTAATAAATGGTTTTGATTTACTCAAATTAAAATCAAACATTCCATTATTGGTCAATTCCATTCCATATATTTCCCCATCTCCGTATATATCTCCAAAAACACAAGGTAGATTAAAACCTAATGTTTTTAAGGATTGAGCCATTTCTTTGGATACTAAAAAATCAGTAGACTTATCTGGTTGTTTTTCGGTAAGACCCAATATTTTATATACCTCTTCCTTTGGAGTAGATTTCAAAAAATCTTGGATGTCTTGTTTCAGTTTATTCATGTCCATAATTATATAGAGATTAAATATTTAAAACTTAATAACATAAATGCTACTATAAATATATCATACCACATGACCTCGGAATTACTCAAAATACCTAATAAAATGAGTATACCAAAACTTATACCAGTTATTATCAAGGTACTTATATAATCTTTTATTAAATTGGATTTATTCATGGTTATGGTTATGTTTGGCTAAATTTCTATGTATTTTCAATAATCTATGAGATTGATAGGCTGCGGATATAAACAACATTAATTTAAGAATTTCCGTGGTATTATCGAGGTCATGGTGTTTAACAAATACCACCGTATAAGTAGTAAAAATATAAAAACAGATGGTATAAATGATTTCTAAAATGGTATGTTTCATATTTAAGGTAGATGTCCTGATTATAGGTATACTTTGGGTTCATAAATCATTAAATTTTTATCCATATCCTCATAACATATATTATATTTTACCATATGTTTATAAGAAATCAGATTTTGTAAGATGAATAAGAGATTCCAAAAACCGGCAGTAATGGTATTGGGGTGTTCTGTAATCATTATATCTACACAAATATCTACCCTTTTCTTTATGTCCGGATCTTCTATGGTAGGAATATCATTATCGAGGGATGTCCATTCAAAAGAGAATCTATCTACCACAAAATGGTTGAATTTACCTTTATTCTTTGAGAAAATATCATACAAATCTGGTTCCATATGCCCATATTGCCAAGTTTGAAACCTAAATATATCAAATAAATGATTATCCTTATCTACCCCAGAGATGAAATATAATAATTTCATCAATTTGGAGAAACCCAAATCATTTTTCATATGGTTTTGTTGGTAGAATTGGTAGATTCTATAGGTTATGTATTCAAATACCATGGACTTGAGATCCCTGGATTTCAATACTTTAGTTTTAAACATATTTTTCAAAATTTAATTATTTATTTGAAAGATTTGATAAAATGGTTTAGATTGACACTTTCCAAGGTAGACCATGGGTCATAACCCATAGGCATAAACATTATCTTTTAATAATTTCAAGTCATTTATTTTTATAGGTTGTAAAGGAGAGGCTGAATATACTCCATTAAAATATAATTGTCCATGATAATCGTGTTCATTTATACAGGATTCTACTACTTCTCCATCATTTATATATACATATCCTCCTTTTACCATCACCACTTTACACAAGGCATTATTCATATAAATCCAAGCATCTTTAAAAACCAATAAATCTATAAAAATATCGGATTGTAAGATAGTTTGTTTCCTACGTTCCTCTATAAAAATGGTTATAAAGGCGATGTTCCCATCTTCCTCTTTAATATCTTGAATAAAATTTTCTATTCTGGATACCTCTTCATTGGTTAAAAAAATTACCTTTGAGTTCTATGAGGTTTTTGAGGTATTCATGGATATTCATACCGGAACCTTCCACCAAGTCATAATAAAAACCATTGGACTCTCCTCTTTCATAATCCTTTTTAGACCTATAAGTGGTAACCTGTATTAATAAATTTCCGTTTTTATAAGCTAATTTATCATAGATTTGGTGTTGGTTTAATAGATAAGCCAATAATTCTAAGGATTTCGAGGAATCTATGGTACAAATTTCTTTGATGATGGAAACTGGTTTCATATTTTATTATAACTATTTAAAATATTTAGGTTCATTAATTAGTATTTCCTTATCCATATCCTCATAATATCTTTTCAACCTAACGGCATAAATAACATAAGAATGATGGGCTTTGCATAAATTTATTAGGTTCCATTTATTATATAGTAGGGTCTGAGGATGTTCCTTAATCATTTTGTCTATACAACTGTCTACCATTCTTTTGATTTCTGGATCATCTATAATGGGTTCCTCTTTAAAAATCAAATCCTTTTTAGAATATTCATTATAAATATCTGGATCCATATGACCATAAAACCAACCCTGGAATCTAAATATATCGAATAAGTGGTTTTCTTTATTTATACCGGAAATCAGAAATAAAAGATTGGTTAACCTAATGATATTAAATTCTTTTTTAATATCCTCCGGTTTGTTTTGAAGATGGAATTGATATATCCTATAACAAATATATTCAAAAGTTTGATATTTCAATTCTTTGATATTCATGGCCTGTTTTATTTGAATATAGATTATACTAAAAAGGTGGAATGTTACCAGACACTCCACCATTAATCTATGATACAAATATTTCTTTAATGCCTATCCAAATATTGTTCTATTTTCGCGATTACTTGATTCTCGGCATCCTCATAAGTGTTAAATCCAGATTTAGCATATATTAATTCAGTCCCATCAAAAATCTCTATTTTATATCTTGGGGTGGATTTCCATGAGGTGATAATAGTATGAGCCTCATCCTCAAAACAACGAGGTAGTTGTATGAAGGTACATATAATGGAATAATTAAATCCCTGATCCCTATATTTTTTTAATATATTAGCCATAATATTTGGTAATAATGTTTATTAATTCTTCTTTGGAACTGATTTTATAATCAATTTTACCAAGGATTTTTTTAAGTTTTTCCAATACTTCATGGTTATCTTCAATAATCTTAAAATCCTCCATTTTTCCGTCCTTAAAAACGGTCATTTCATAATGAAATCCTGGGGACTTCATGTCTTCAGTGTCCTCCGGTGATTCTCCCCATCTTTCACATTGAATATGAAGTTCCGGAAATTCTTGGGATAGATTTAAAAGGTCTTCCTTATAATCATACCATTTGACTGGTTCCTCGATTTCTATGACTTCAGGTAACATTTTTGTATACCATTTACCTTTAGTATTGGGATTTTTTATTTCGGATGCCATGTATTCCAGACCTCTGGTATTACATATATGATTAAAGATGTCCTCGTGGAGGCTGGTATCGAGGTCATAGACATCTATAAATTTGATTTTGAATTTGTTATAATAGCCCATATAAATATTCTAATCTATCTTCTAATCTCTCCACCAATTCTTGATATTCTATGTAATATTCACCTTCTGGATCAAAACATTGCATATGATCCTTGTAATAATCGATTTTATATTCTAATTCGTCGATTTCTTCTCTTATTTCGTCTGCGTCCATATTTTATTTTTTTTTTTTTTAAAATAGTCTCGTTGTATTTAATAATTGATAATAAAAGGGTGGCAGTGACCACTAAAAACCCAAAAGCCAATTGAGTTCCCCAATTCCAATAATACGTATTCCATTGTCCCATGGAAACTGCGAATAACATGTAAAATAAAAATAAGGATACCCAAAAACAGGATACTATATTGGCCACTAAATTGGGTTTCTTTGATTCTTCTTTTGTATTATTTGTTTCCATTTTCTGTGTATTTAGCTATTACTACTATAACTCCAATAATTCCAAGAATACCTGTGGCTCCCATCCAAAATCCTCTCATATCTTGAGTCCAATACCGGGTATTAAATTCTCCATGGGGAACAGCTATTAACAAATAAAATATCAGACCAATCGTTCCAAGGGTTACTATTATATCTCTAAAAAATTTCATAAATTTTTATATAATCTAATCCTTTTTAATCTTTTATAGGCCTTCCATTTATAAGGTAGGTGGTATATTTCCTTTAATAGGAAAAATGTGGCTATGGTAATGAATAATATATTTATTATTGGAATAAATCCTATTAAAAATACTCCTAACATCATACCCAATCTTCCAATTATAGTTAAAGGTTCTGGGCAAAATATTACTGGTATCAATCCAAAAAATACGGATATACAAAAAGGCCAGATATATAAGATATTATAATTGGAAGGAACCCATATGGGATCCTTAATTATAAAGGATATGCAAATATAAAATATTAAAATGGATATTATCCCTATAAACCAACTACCATAGGATGCAGTATTATTGGATGGATAAGGTTGTGGATGTGGTGGCCTCCACGAATCTATTACATAATCAGTGGGGTAATGATATTGGATAACATCTATGGCTCTACCCGGTCTGTATTGATAAGTTAAGGATTTAGTAAATTCTTCTATGGCTCGGTACACATGTCTATCATACATTTCCCAATAATGGACACAATCTTTATACTCTTCATAGGTTTCCACCGGAAATTGGTAGGTTTCATGCTTCCCATTATACATATTCCCCCTAAAAATCATGTATAATTTCCCATTTTTCCATCGAATACCATTTCGCTCCGTGGGAATTACCTTCATTTTATAGGAATATTTTTCTAAAATATGATATAAATTATTATTCATGGGTGGTTAAGATTTAAATATTTTAATATTCTCTTCTATACGTTCCATCTGCTTCTTAGTCAATTTGGATTCAAAGAAGTCATCAATAATGATATGGGGTTTGGATTTTTCCTCTCCCAATTTTACCTTAGGGTTTTCCACCGCCAATTTTACCGGATATCCAGTATCTATAGAATGAATTATATTGGGTTTATGGAAATGTACCTCCAGTGGATTATGGGAACCTAATAAATGGATATAATCAAATCCACTTAAATGATGTTCATACATACGGGTAAAGCATATCCTACCCTTTGCATATAAATTATCTTCGGTGTCCTTAGATAAATTGAAATTTTCAAACTCCTTCCAATTAATTTTCTTGGACAGTTCTTTAAAAAAGGAGTTATGGAAAGGAATACATATATGGCGGATACCCATTTCTTTGTAAATGACCATACAATTTAACATTTCCTCCACAGAATCCCCTTGGATCACTGCCATAGGTAATACTCCGATGGAAATAAGTTCCATAATTTCCTTTTTAAAATCCCCTAAAAATATTTCGATATCTTGGATAGTCTTATCAAAATTCATCAGGGTATCTGGTAAGAGGTAGAAATCTGGTTTTAATTGTTGCACGGCTCCCATAAAGGCTTCCATATCCAAAGTCTCTCCTTTAATGAAATATTCATAAGCACTATTATCCAAAAACATCAACCTATTAGACGTGGACTTATTCTTTCTTAATTTCAAAAAATATTTTCTATAGTCCTCATGATCCTGATATAAATGGAATAACACAAAATCAAAATCATTAAGCTTCTCATTCTGCGTCTTATTTAGCATACCCAGAGGTAATTCACAGGACTTTTGAATGGTGGTCTTTTTAAAATTTTTGTTTAGGATACTACTATCTGAGAATAGTTCTCTATATTTTAAAAACCGGTTTATAACAGGATCCCTGGGATCGAAGGGTTTAGTGTTTTGTTTTGCCATATTTTTATATTCTTTTATTAATCCAATCCATTACAAATACTATAATAGTGGTAGATAAGGCAAAAATTCCATATACTAACCAGGCAAAAGAAGTCCATTTATAGACATTAAAAGCATTGGTAGCACTGGCCAAAAATACATACCATGAAGCCAAGGATAAAACCAGGCAAATAAAAAAATGTATCAAATATTTCTTCATGATAATATATGATACATTTTTGTTGGATAGTTACTGGAAATCAAAATTTGATTGGAAGTCAAATGGAACGATAGTGGAATGTTACTTGATATAATTATCTACCTCTATTCCAACCTTAGAAACATCTATTTTCTCATCATAACATACTATCACCTTCATTTCGGGATGTTCTTGTTTGAGCTTTTTAAAAGTATTGGTGTGGAATACGTTATATATTATCAGATGGTCTTCTTCCTTCATGGTATCCACTATGTTATTGATATTCCTTTCATCAAATCTATCCATATTCAGGTATTCCAATATCTCATTTTTTAGGTATAATCTTTGATGGAAGAATACTACTTTGTCTTCATCATCACCCACAAAACAATCAATGGCTTTATTGGTAGCCTCCATTCCATCATATACATGGGTTGGATTATTTTGTTTTATAAATTGTTCTACCAATGGGTCTGCATATTTGGATATTAATAAGGTAATTTTCATAAATTTGGTATTAAAAATTTAAGAGTTCCTATAATTTGTTTCAATTTTTCCTCATATACATCAGAATCTAATTCGGTCTTTTTAACATGATGTTTCATTAAGGTAATGGTGCTTTCATATACATCAAACCAATCTCCTGGGTATTCCTTAATGTCCTCACAATATTTAAAAATAATCTTGGAATCATTGGTGTCCAAATATTTCCTGATGATATCAATTATAGTTCCTCTTATTAAACCACGATCCAATGAGATAGTGGCATCGAAATATTCCACATAGATGATATCATTGATTTGCTTAGATAACCAATGTAATTCATTTCCCAGAGGCCAATTTAAGTATTTTTCATAGCCGGATTCATAGAGGATGGTATCCAGATATTTTTTGATGTAATCTTGTGTCATATTTTATTAGTTTTTAATAAATATTGACATATACCCAATAATTTTTTAAAATTCTTATGGTAATTATCATAATCCAAATATTCATCATATACATGATACTGGAGACAATCATTAGCCAATCTAACCACCTCAAACCAATCCTCTTCCCATTCTTCAATTTCTATATTAGTTGAATTTTCCATCAAATCCGTCATTAATATTTGTAAAGTAAAGGATTGAACATTGGTAAGTTTTTCGTTATGTTGGATATATTGGTAATCTATGATATAGATGGCAAAATTTAATAAGTCGTGTAATTTTCTTTCCATTTTATTGGTTATTTATTTTGATATTGTGAGGTTCCTAAAGCTCCATATAACTTCTCCTTTTCCACATCTTCACTTTCAAAACAGATGGCCTGGCATACCCTGGCTCCCTTTTCAATGATAATTCCATTGGGGTGGATAACATGGAGAAAAGCTCCCATTTTATCCGTGGTAAATCCAGCATCAAATTGTCCACTATGGATAACAGCCCCACTTCTAATCAAAGTAGAACGAGTCTTGTAATGGAGGGATACATTGGAAGGTATTTTACAAGATTCCTCAAAATACACCTCATAATACCCCGGTTTTAGTCTATACATATCCTTTCCATCTATTTTGATGGGTTTTACCACATTCGGAAAAGGAATTTTGTTCTCTTTATTGTTTTTACATATGTAACCGGCATTAGTAAGTTCTGAAAATTCATATACCTTATCCAATTTTAAATCCACCCCTTGTTGTTGGATCTGGATATCCGGCTCTCCAATTCCTTGGATAATATTATTGATTACGATTTGTTTCCCTGTTAATTGCATCCTTTATATAAATTATTAAAGTTATTATTATAAACTAATTTTTGATCCGGGGTCATGGATTTCCATAATTTTTGGAACATGTTATATATGGTTAATTTAGAAGGCCTTATATGAGACAGACCTTGTGGAAGTCTATATATCATTCCAGCACTCCACCTACCATTGGCTATCCATACTTCTCCTCCATCCAGTACCTCTTTATTAGTTGTTTTTTCAAAGATAGAAAATGTATAATATTGGCCAGACCTTCTAATATTTTCATTGATTTTAAATACATAATCCTCGGATTCTGTATACAATTTCATCCTTTCATCATAATCCCTATCGTATAATCCGCGTGAGGATGAGTCCAACTAAACCATATTTTTTGGAACCAATATTTCATAAAAGTAGGTATAATAAGTTAATTAATTCATTTTGGTGATGGTATTCCAAAAATTCTTTAAAAGATTTTGGATTATCAGTATTTAATAATAAAGTTATAGTGGTTAGATTAGATAATATGGCTTCATATTCTCCTTCCATGGAGAAATCTTCGGCTTCTAAAGAAAATTTTACCTCAATACCCTCCATTTTCAAGAGGTTTATGAATATTTCTGTAGTTTCTAATGCTATTTTTTCAAAAGTATCCGTATGTTCCTCTCCAAGATGAACCATATACAACAGGTTAGAATAGTTTCTTAATAACCATACCATCAAATCTTGGGAATCATGGTAATCTTTTATATATTTTTCTTCTTTATAAAATTGTTCGAATATATTTTGGTAGCTACCTTTCATTTTAATTGTAATATATGGTTATAAATAAGTCCAAAATTAATGAAAATGGATTGGTTATTGGAGAATGCTTCTTTAATCTTTTCAAATTCCTTCAATAAATTATCCAATATTACTAATTTATGAGGAGGATTGGGATATTTATAGGTTTCTAACTTCATAATTCCATATCCCATGCAGAATTTTGACCACAATTTAGTCAAGTCATCCACGGAACCCAGTTTTAAATTGGAATCCTTTAATAATTTGGTTTCTCTTATAATATGGTTTAAGACTTCTTCCATTTTCTGTAAATTTGAATGAGATAACCAGTGGTTTCTAATTTCTTTTGATCGTATATGGATAGTTCCTTGGTTAAACCAACTTCTAAACTGGATTGCCATATATGTAATCTTTTACTATTTTTACCACCGATAGTAAAGGAAATATCAAAAATGTCCTCATTATTACCATTATAACCTAAAATCCTAATGGTGGTTCCAATTTTCTCGTGAAATAAGGAATATGATTCCAAAAATTTAAAAATATTATTCAGTTCATAACTGGATATTCCAGAACTATCGTTTATGTATATATAATTATCCATTTTATCTCTTTTATTATATATCATACATTTTGGTTCAATTGTTATAAGAAATCGAATAAATTAGTCTGGTATCCTCCATCACTCCTCAAACATCTCACCCCGATAGGCTCCAATATACGATTGATAGGGTCTATCACACACTTCTCATACATTCTATTAACATCCATAGGAGCATACTTAAAGGCCCATTTTGGATAATTATTGGAAGGATAAGTAAAGTTCCATCCTTTTAGATTAGAATTATTCTTAATAATATAGGTTCTCATCTTGCCCCCATATATAGGATCTCCTTTCAAATTATACTTTTCCCTTAACCAGTTATAAATAGCCAATCCTTTAACCTGAGCCGGACACTTGGATTCAATCGAAGGTATAGGTAAATCCTTATGGGTACCACTTACATACTTGGTATAGTTATTTACCGAGGTGGTTGGGCAGATATTATCCATGGTTTCTACATTTTTGGCTTGTTCCTCCCACTTCTTTTTGAATTGAACATTTAAATCATTTAACCTATGGAATATATCATTTTTGGTCTTCAAAGAGGTGTTTTGGAGGATTTCTGTTAAAAATTTCTTAAGAAAATCGCGTGATAACTGAGGGTAACTGGCTTTTACTACCTCCAGGCCTTTGGATTTAATCGGTTGTTCTTCTTGGGGATAGAATTTACCATCTTTCCATGCCAAAGATTGGGCATACCTCTTCTTCACATTTAACCATACTCCACGAGAAGCAATGGTTTCCAACTCAAATTCGTGGATACAATCGCGGGTACCTCTGAATTCTTTGAAATATTGGGACATGTGTTGGTTATTGGCTTGGTCTAAGAATTTTTTGTGAACTTCCGCGGTTATTTTTGATTTTTGTTCATAAGTCAATTCTATGGATTGTTCTATTCTCTCTATTAATTTTTGATGGCTGATGTATAGGGAGTTATGAACCAGAACCCCATTACCTATAAAGGTATGGTTATCATCATCCACCTCTATATCATATACATATTCCTCATAAAACCCATTTTCTATACATTCGATGGATTCAATTTCAACTATTTCAAATTCCATTATTTTTATTTTTTCTTAATAAAGGTACTAATATTTCCTCTACCCAATCCTCCAATTTCCATTCAAAATTTTTATAATAATCATATTCCCATATTACCAGGGTATCAATATTATGGGCAGATTTTAATAAGTTTAGTCTATTCTTATCTTTCTCCCACATATCTTTGGCTGTTAAATCAATTCTAAATGGATTACATCTATCATTTTCATTATATAATTTGGGGTTACCATGGAATATATCCCCATTAAATTCTACATTAACATTAAAATCCTTAAAATAACAATCTAATCTAAAATGTTTTCCATTACAATATTTGGAAATTTCCTTATCATAATATAATACATTTTCCTTATCAAAGTTACCAAATTCTTTTGAATATTTCCAGTTTAATATATCGATTATATCATCGAAGCATTGTTTAGATACATTAGAACAACCTAAACCTCCTTTAGTTTTCTCATAATATTCATCATAACGTTTAGAACCCTCTACCTTTCCCCATTTCCTTATGAAATTTTCCAAGGTTAATGTTTTCTTTTTACATAATTCAATCCAATAATCCTCTCCATATTTATCGATAACATAATCTTTGGATTTAGTTTGAATTTGCCTGTCCACATATGTATTCCATTTTTTAATACCTTCCTCTTCTCCCCACCTTTTAATCAGATTTTCTTTGGTAACGGCTCGGGAGGCATTATACTCATCAAATTGTCCCTTAGTCCAGCCATATTTTTCTTGTTTATATTGAAAAGTATTGGTTTCAGCTTGTTTTTTACAATAATGTTCCCATTTTTTCCGGCCTTCTTCCTCTCCATATTTTCTAATTAAATTTTCCAGGGTAACACCATGTTTTTCCTTACTTTTTTGTTTTAATATGGTATAATCTTCGTCTGGTACATTATAGGCTACCTTAGACATGGAGTTGGGACAGAAAAATCGTTTATAACCTTGGTTTCCAATCTTCCCCTTCCATTTTTTCTCAAAATGTTTTCCACAACAACCCTCACATAATCCCAGTTCAAAGGTTTTATTCACCCCATCAAACTTCATATATTTTGGAATATCAAATCCAAATAAGGTGGTGAATAATGTTTTTCCGGATGTTGATTTATAATCTTCGAAAAAATTAATATTATTACCACATTCTCTACAATTTATTGTTTCTATCATTATTTCAAAGTTAAAATTTTATCGGTTTGTATATTTATATCCTTTGCTTTTATCTCCATTAATTGACCATTCCTAAATACCATACAACTATGATCTCCGGTCACCTCTACATATTTTCCGTTCTTTCCTTTTAATATAAATTTATCTTTAGTCACCTTGTGGCGGATAACCCTTTTAATAGGAGCGTAGTATAATTGATTGATCTTAGGATCATAATTTAAAACCTTACATCCTTCTTTAAATCCAACACTTTCATGTCCCATTAAAGTATCTCCCATATCTATATCCCCGAGGTAGTAAAGTTGCTCAATAGTTAAATCTTTACTTTCATTTTCTAACTGTAACTGTATGATAGTCAATGAGTTAGCCGAATCAGTATCCCCGGCAACACACGATGTGTCTCCATACATCCCATGTTTAAATAATAGGCCAGTACAATCTTCGATAATTTGATTTATAATGTCAGGGTTTTCCGCTATCGCTTTTGGTACAAACGATTCCATAATATGAATCAAATTGCGGGCTTCTCCGGTAATATCATTGGCTAAATCCATATTAAACCAAGCAAAAGCCTGATGGCTGGATCCTCCATACATACTATTCCCCAATAATTTACACGCCTGTTCATAAGAGGTATAATAGATGATTTTTTGAGTGATTTTATTGAGTAATTCATTCCAATATTCTCCACATACTTCTTTCAAAATTTGCCTTGTTTTTGGCTCTTTTGAAATGGATATAGAGAGGTCTTCCAAAACCATTTTTAGTTCTTTGATAACGTCCTCTCCAAAAGTACCCTCAAAATGTTCATTCATCACCTGGGCATCCAAGTGTTGTTTGAGATATTTACCTACCCCACGGTCTTTTTTGAGCTTCCATTGGATTTCCTTGAAGGCATAATCCTTATCATTTTTATAGATACATCCGTTTACAGAAACGAAATATTTATGTTTTTTAAGAATTTCATTGACTTTGGAGGAATATTCCAATAAGTTATTAAATTTTTTGGAACCATTTTCAAATATTTCATTATGGAAAATACCATATAATTCTGGAAACTTGGATAAAAAATGATTATTTAGAGAAAATTGATTCCATGATATTGGTATTTCATTGGCTTGTTTAGTAAATTCTCCATTCTCTAAATACAATTCATTAGTATCTGGATTAATTAGGTATTTATCCAATTTGCCTATATAATTCTCAATACTGATATTACAAGTAATGATGGTAGAAGGATATAGGGACGCAAAGTCACAACATGCCACCCATTCATGGATCCCTGGGGTGGGGACTTTTACATAGGCTCCTATCAACTCCCCTCTTTCTTCCGTATTATTTTCATTCAATATATCTCTAAAACCAGGGACTACTTTTTTATTATTCTCATGAAAATAATTCCAGAACAAACATTCCGCCAAGGCAATCTTAGAAAAGGCCTCCCCCACTGGACAGGTTACATACAAGGCTTGAGCATAGATATTATCCAGGGTTTTGAAACACTTATCTATTAACATTACCAGAATACTATCCACCGCATTATAAAATACGTACTTATCATAGTCTTCCTCATAGAGGGTTTGTAAATCTCCATCGTATTTAATTTTACCAAGACCAACCGGAGATTGAGAGGCCACATATTCTAAGGATAGTGATTCTTTTGTTGGCATGACCGCTAAATCATAATTACCTACCACATCCATCATATCCAATATTATGGTATGATTGGGTAGTTTAAGGTGTATGTTGTTGTCCCTGAGATCTTTATATCTTTTTATCTTAGTAGAATTAGAAAGGGAGGCCATGGAGATCTTTAATTGTTCTCCATAATAGTTCTCTACCCTATTTATTATATACTGCCAGTCAAACAATATACTATTCCAACCAGCTATTACCGGGGCTCTCTTTACAAACTTTAAGAAATACCCCAACAACTCCAATTCACTTTCAAAATAAATATATTTGAAAATTAGAGGAGCATTCTTAATATTCTTTTGATAAAATTTAGATTGTTGGATATATTCCTTGATATTAGTACCTATTTGGTTTTCATCGGCAACTGGTTTAGTCCCCAATACTATAGTATCCAAATCTTTATTTACAATAGATATGGTTAGAATAGGAAATTTGGCTTCGGATGGTTCCGGAAATTCATTGGGGTCTACCTCGACCTCAATATCGAAAGAATAGATATTAGGAATATGAGGAGCCGTTATTTTTTTGAGTTGTTCCGGTTGGAGATGTTCCATCCAAAAAGTACGCTCATTAAACCGGTTCTGTTGTTTGGTAAAGGTCTTTTTGGCCTTTTTATTATCCCAGGTATCGTATTTACCATTGGCATCATAGATGTAGGTAGGAAAGTTCCCAAAATTCTCTATTTTGAGGATTTGTTTTTTACCGGATTCATCCACATAAGATATGTGGTAAGTATTGGTGAATTTGTTATAGCTTGTGTCGAGTATCATGTGCTTATGAATGAAATGAATAAGTCATGGGCCAACCTTTAGAGTTGAGCCAGGAGGCCTCTTCAGAGGCCGTTATCATTGCGTAACTATTAAAAATGAATTTTTGATGGTTGCCATGGGTGGAATGTAATGGAACCAAGAGGCGGAGCCGTTATCATGTGCTTATATTATAAGTAATATTGTCTAAGTATATCTTTAAAATCATTCAAAACGTCCAAATAGTTACGGGGGTCTCCATATAAATCCCCACACATTCCTTCCACCTTTTCATTTTTTATTTGTCCGGTTTTAATGTTATAATTAATATATTCCCGGGTGGAGGTATCATAAATTTGGAGGTATCCTACATACAGATCAATATTAATCCTATATCTATTTATTAGTAAAATACCACCATTTTTGTAGTAATTGGTGGTGGTAACTGCTTCATATAAATCCCAGGAAATAAGAGAACGAAGGTATTGTTTTCTTTTTTCATATATCCCGGTTTCTATATCATCATAATATTGGGAGGCTGAACTTGACATATCTATATGGTTTAATTGGTTATTATTAAATGTTTTGTGGTATAATTGTTAATCCAGGGCCTTGTGATAAATGGTTAATCCAAGGCTGGAGAATATTTGGTGATTGATTTGGTAGGTTGCCTACCAATATTTCACCTATACCGCTCTACGATCCCCCCATATGCGAATATGTAATCGATCGGTCATAGTCCATCCATTCCTCATACACACTTCCACTACTTCCTCGGCTTTATCAGAAATTTCTTTGACTAATTCCCCTTCTGGCATGATCAAAACCCTGGTTTTTAATTTTTCTTCTAAATGAGGTACCCTCCAATGGGATTCTAAGGTATTGTTATAATCAATAAGACCTTGTAACCATTGTTTAATTTCCATTTCATTCTCTGGTTTAGAATATACAAATTTTAATTGGAAATTGGCTCCACTGTTAATATAAGATACAATAGCCTCATAATTAATTCGTTCCCTATGATGCCTGTTTTGTTGGGATTTAGGTATTATATATCTTTCTCCGTTTCTCATAGCCTCGTCAAAATATGCACTCGTGGACAGTTTAGGAGATATGGAAAATAAATCAGGGTCAATATCCCCTAAAAATTTATTTACTATAGTACCATTGGTTTCGATGGTAATGGTTACCAGCCCCTTTGAAATCCACCTCAATTCCTTTATAAGGGCTGCCAGTCCGGCTTGTTGTCTCATAGGCTCTCCACCGGTGATAACCACATGGGGTATATTAAGCCCTTGTTGTTGCCTCTGGACTTCAGATATTACCTCTTCTACTGTTTTGAATTTAGAAGGTTCCGGGTGATGGCTGGTATAAGCAGAATCACAAATACTACCTCCGGCAAATACACATCTAAGATTACAACCGGTTAATCTAATAAAGGTAGAGGGAACTCCGGTATATTTCCCTTCCCCTTGTATACTGGTAAAGATTTCGTTTACTTCTATTTTTGTTGTATCCATATTTTATTATATTTTGTTTTGTAAGAAACAAAGTGCTTTTTCATATCTCTGTATTAAGGATGCTGGTATAGCCTCCTTATAATATAAATGATCCTCCAAGTCATATATTTTTACTTGTCTGGCCAATTCATCTGTGGATAATCTCTTTATATAATCAAAATAAGTCTCTTTATTTTTATCTCTGGTGATGGCATGTAAAGATGTTAGAATGGAATCCGGAATTTTATAAATTTTGGATAAAATGTCATAATCAAATAATTCACTATCCTCTATTACATCATGCAAATAACCCAGGACTATTTCGGATTCATTTTTATCTTTTAAGGCTACCCTTTTGGAATGATCGAAATACAATTCTCCATGAGCCAATAAGGCTATGGATTCGGCCGTTTTTATAAAAGGAGTTTCCATTTATTTATTTTTTGAGTTCAGGTAAGTTTCCATAAAAATTAAGATATGTACCACCAAGAAACCCCAATTAAAAACCGGTAAATAGGATATAAAATACCACACTATTATCACAAACATATCATTGGTGGTAAACCATCTGGTTTTCTTAATATAAAGGTAGGTATTAATAACTATAAATATATGGTTGAATATTAGCGGTAATATGTACCGGAATATTATGTCAGTTAATTTTAGAGTCTCCATTAAAAATATCTTCTATTACTATAAACAATTTGATTATAAGACCAATGGTTCCAAATATAACCACCAACCAATTAATTACAGGTATAAGGGAGATTATAAACAATTGAAGCCCAGCGGCTATCTGGTCATCATCTATACCTCCATATACCACGGTTTCTATTTTGTAGGATATAAAGATTATTACCAAATATAAAAATATACAAATGAAATATATTTGCCAGAATTCATCCATGATTATAGGGTTCATTATAGGATAATTAGATTAGTTAAACCTTGCTTTTTGATTTCAATATCCGGGAATTGTTTATCGAAAATTTGAACATTGAAAGGTCGGGTAATCAAATGAAATCCATTTTTGGATTCTATAGTTTCTACCACTATATTTACCTCTGATTCTACCTTGAAATTCAATTCAGATTTGTGGTCAACCAAGAATTGTTTAATGGAATCTAATGTAGAAATATCTTTGGTGTCTATATCCAATACCCACAATTTAGGTTGCCCACCGATATGGCTATTGTCAATAACCGATTGGATCATACCTTTATTATGGAAAGCCAGTTGATTTAATTGTCCTTGGATCATATTGTCTGTGATTTTTTGAATCATCTTCAAATGCATATTCTTCTTGGAACATGGATTTAAATTGATCATGGCTCTACAAGACTCATTCTGGCATAATTTAAGGATGGTAGGTTCCATTTTCTTAAATTCCTCCAAGAAATCCTCCATAGAATTTTTAAAAGGAATATTAATAGATTTAATGAGTCTGGAATTAGCCTCACCATCTGGGATGTCCTTTTTTCTTTGAATCAATTGGATATTGAAGAAAGCATCTGTCTCCTCCAGAGTATTACAAAAATTGGAAACCAATAATTTGGATATTTTTTCAATGTGGTTGATGGTGGCTGCCATGTCTTTAATTATTTTGTTATAAGTATATATTATACCAGAACTGAACACAGTTACTATGGATCAACAATTCCTAATAAAAAAGGGAACCTTTTAAAGATTCCCATTTTCCAGTTTACAGTTTACACATTAATCATTAATCATTATTACCAGTGGCATATCCTTATTGGACTTCGGGACTCAAACGATATCATTACAATAACTATCCCGATTGAAAAGTGTAGTGCCCCTACACCTATTATACTTTATCTATTCTCCGTTATCTGTGATAATAAAGTTATAGTTTTCTTGGTATTCAGGATTTTTACTCTTAAATACCTTAATGGCGTTAGCATAAGTCTTTCCATTCAATTCTAATTCGCTTACCGAATCGATGAAATAATCCTGTTGACTTAGGAATAAATATTCCGCTAAATCACTCATCTTATCGAATGTTTTTATTACAAAAATTAGTTTTTTTTCCATATATATGTTGAAAATTTATCTTTTTAAAATTAATTTGCACTCCAAACCCCTGGTTTTGGATTATTCCTGAACCGGAAAATCAAAATTTGCCATTTAAAACTGGTCTGTAATATAAAATTAACCAATATCTAATTAGCACATATTCTATTCATATCTTTAATCTCAGCCACCGTAGCCCAGGGTTCAAATTTAGATTTTTTACCCATCAATTTTACTGCGTGGGCTCCCCATGGATGCAACGATTCTGCGTGTAAGCATATGATTTTATAATCCTTAACGGATTCATTGGAACCACTTTTTAGGGATACAAAGGATTCATATATTTCCTTATCAAATCTACGGATGGCATCCTCCACAAAAATAGTACCTTCCGAGGCGCATAATTCGGCAAAGGCCTGCTCGTCCACTCGTTTTACATAGATTTGTACCTGAGAAGGAACTGCTCTTTGGTGGGCTTCAATCAAATCCTCTATCCATAACATACCTCCATCTTCATTGAGTTCTACTTTGGTACGGCAGATGGAACGTTGGGCGTGTGGAGAGGCTTTTACCCCACGAGAATAAGCGGCATGTTCGGAAAGTTCGGTACTACAAGGACAATGAGAACTGTATATATAATCCAGGGTAATGAATTTTCTGGTATTCAGTGGGGTCTTAACAATATCAAAAGTAATGTTATAATATTGCCATCCTCCCTGGGCTTCCCCAGAATCTTGTTTAGTACGCAAGGATTCTTGCCATTGCCTCCACTGGAAATTAATAGATAGCATGGCCGTGGTTCTCTCCAATTTATTACAGTATTTATCCAAGATACTTTCCAATTCATCCAAATCAAATACCTTGGAATCAAAATCAGCCAATTCTCTATTCAAACGGCTCATATTGATACCTCTGTGGTCGGATTCACAATCTACCTGTCCTATGATATAGGCATCTACCACTTGTACTTCTGGATTCTTTTGGCCTTTAAATTTTCCATTAGAAGAAAAGGAATTGGGTTTGCATAGGATTTGAAGAGGTCTACGGATACCAGCCATACCTACCCATTCAATAGGAGCCTCCGAATGGAAGTCTTGGTTTTGGATATCAGGTAAGGTAGATTCATATTCCGGAGAGGTTTTAAAATCCCGGTCGTAATTTTTGTTATATAAGTCTTTTACTTTTATTTCTTTGTCGAGAGTGTAATTATTCATATTTTATTAAATATATCAAGGACATGAAGCCCTTGGGATTTCATTATGTTGGAACTTCAGTTTCAATGTATAGCCAATGGAAGCCGGAACCATACCGAAGGTCGAACGGAGCTTCAGTGGAGTGTTAGTGGAGGAATCCATTGGCTTTTTAAAGCCGATGTCATTGATTATTATATTTTTAAAGTTTATTAATTAATTATTGAGATCGATCTGTTGGGTTACCTGCGGATTTTCTATGGATTGCCATTCGAAAAATAAATTAGAAAGATCTTCTCCCCAATCTGCTACTACCTCCTCTGAATAGGCAATATTATCGAAGTCTACCAGATGCCCTAAATTTTCTAAGTCATGCATATAAGCGGTGGCCTTTCCGGTGGTAGTCTCATGGACTGTTACGCGGGTACAATGGAGGTTGATATCCTCTCCATTATGGAAGATAGTATTATCCAAGATAAAATTGACTGCATATAACATCCACAAGGCCATCATCTCGGCACTGGGGTTAAAAGGTAGCTCTATCCAACGTTCCGAATGTTTTTTCATATGTTTAACATATTTCGGATCATCGGTATTACAGATAAGATGGCAGTGATCCAAAGAATCGATATATTCTTTGATGGCTCCTTTAAGAAGGCCAAAATCCATAACCATCTGAGCATTGTCCAAGGAATCGGAACTCAAGGTAATCTCATATAAATAAGAATGACCATGAATACTATAAGAGCATCTTCTGGAGGTACAATTGCGTACCACATGTGAGGTTTCCGTGCGGAATTGTTTGGTAATTTCCATGTTTAAAAATGATTGGTGTATAGATATATGATGATTTATAGAATTAAATTTACTCCTTTATAGAAAAAAATTTAAACTTCCTGTAATTCAGGTAATTGAGATCATACTGATGGGAATAGGCTTCCTTCTCAAAACATATATTCAAATAGGCCGTATTATAATCCATTCCTTTGATAAAATAATTATATAAGAAATGAAATAGGTATACCACAAAAAATGGTAAAAATAACCATTCTTTCTGTTGTTGTATATGTATAGATTCGTGGTTAATGAGAACTTGTTGTCTATAAGGATCCATTCTTTGATAGACAGATCCGGATAAGAATATAAACGGGTATATGGTTATCCCGATGGTCTTCCAAGAAGAAGGAAAAGGGAGTAATATGATTTTCATTTTTTATGAGTTGAATCTAAAAATATATGATAGTTTTGGGTGGGATTGTTACATACTTTTTGAAAATTGTTAACGTATTGAATACCATCGTTTTACATCATTTTTGAATGGATATTTTTAAATAATTGATTTAGAGGTAGTTACAAAATGAGGTGAACCAAATTTTTTGGATAATTAATTTATTTAAAGTATTGATTTAGAATGAATTATAATAATGTGATAACGAGGTAGTTATATTTCAAACGGCCAATATGATATACCAGTCAAACTCAATAAAAAAAATTTTTTATATTAAATAACTTTTTTTGAAATTTGAATTTTCGGTACCGCTTTTAAAGACATTTTTTAAAGGCTCGTTTTTAGGTGGAGATTTTTGATGGGGAATTTTTGAAATAATTTTGGTCTTCCAGACCCAGTAGTTATCCAAAAATCAAAAATTCAAAAATCCGGATATAAAAATTGACCTTTTAAAGAAAAATATACCAATCTGGATATATACTAATGAGGTAAATATAGCCTAATTCTCATTTTAATATGGATTTTTTAAACGATCTATATAAAGTAATATTCTTATATACCCTAAGATGAGATCATTGAAATTTGATATGTTAAATTAATTTCATCCTTTAATCATAGATCCTTAACACTTCCACTTCGTTCCGTTCGACCTCTGGAGAAACCAGCAATTAAATAAAAGGTATTGATAATCAATGATTTATATTTCATTGATACTGAGGTAATTAAATAAAACTCTAATACAGATTAAATAACCTTCAACCTCAATAAAAAAAATTTTTTATATTAAATAACTTTTTTCTAAAATTGAAATTTTACTGTCTCATTTTTATGGCCGTTTTAGAGGCCGGTTTTTTTAGAGCCAATTTGTGGTGGTAAATTGGAGGTGACCTTTTCAGGCCAGTTAAAACCAAAAATCCAAATTCATATCCATTTTTACCGAAGGTCGTGCCGCAGGCCAGCGGAGCTGTACGGAACTTCAGTGGAGTGTTCACCTACCCTAACCTCATAAACCTATTCTAATTCTCATTTTAACATGGATTTTTTAAACGATCTATATAAAGCAATATTCTTATATACCCCAACTTGAGATAATTAAAAATTTATATGCTAAATTAATTCATCTTATTTTTGATAGAATATTCTATTTTCTGGGGGTATGGTCTGGAAGGCCAAAATCAAATTTCATATATCAATTTTTCCGACTGTAAAAATAGCCTCTTAAACTGCCACAAAAAATACCTCTTAAAAACGATGCCATTTTTGATACCAGATTTTCCGGTACCGGAAATTTCAAATTTCAAAAAAAGTTATTTAATATAAAAAATTTTTTTTATTGAGTTTGAAGTCGATTTTATATTGGCCGGTTAAAATATAACTACCTCATTATCAATATAATATAAATCATTATAAATCAACACTTTAAATAATTATCTAAGCCAAAAATCCCGGATCATCTCATTTTCCAACTACCTCTAAATCAATTAATTAAAAATTCTTTTCTAAAAATGATGTAAAACGATGATTCTGAGGATATTATATTTTTTAGAATTCCCGGTGGAGGCTACTACCATTTTTACCGAAGGTCGAACGGAGCTTCAGTGGAGTGTTAATCCAACCAACCGCCAATTTATCCATCTCTCTTGATGTAATTTACTGGCCTTATAATCACTATAACTACCTGATTATCAGACTTTTGAATTTTTATATCCTCATTTTCTATTATTTAAACAAGAAACCGATGAACATGTTACCATGAAAGTGATGAGATGGCATGTTCTTAAAACTAAAACTTTTTAAAATATGTCGTTAATAACAGAAACTAACAACAAATGGTCTCAAATCATCAAAGAAGAGATGAACGTGACCAATCCAGACAAACTTTCATGGATATCTAAATATGCTCAAATCCATGAAATTTATGAAAGTGGCCCTAACCACAATATTGCGGCTACTCCTATGAACACTATGGGTATGGGTAATCCTTCCATGCCAGATTTGGGACAACCCGGAGGATATTTCGGTGGTAAAAGTGGATCTGGAGATATACCATTTTCCACTCTAACTATGTCTTTGGAAATTGCCGCTACTACCATCGGTATTGAATTGGTAGGGGTAGTTCCTTCTAATGGCCCTTGGGTTATGCTCCAATATTTGGATTTCCCTTATGGAAATGGTAAACATGACGATGGTCGTGGACACCTTACTTCTATCGATGGGAAAGGCCCTGGAGCTCAAAATAAACCTCTTTACATTAAGATTAAATCTGCTGGTGGGGTTAATGAATTGAATAAGATTATAGCTAAGAATGGTACTGCACCAGTGGCTAAAGATACAGAAATTACCTTCACTACCGGAGCTGGTACTTTCAAAGGGGTATTCTACGGACAATCTCGTATCGATGGGGGGCTTATCCTCCGCGTATTGGAAGTTAAGGATACTGCTGGTACTAACGATCTTTCTATTGCCGAAGTATTTGCTTCTCCTGTGACTGCTGTGGCTGGTACTAACGTAGTTACTTCTACAGGCCAGTTTAATGCAGAATTAGTAGCTGGGGCTGCTGACCACATCCAAGGGTTTGCTAACTTCTACAATGATGGAGAAGATCCAATGAGCCGTGCTGAAAATGAAACTGGTACTGGTAATACCATCGGCCTTCGTTTCTTCACTAAGATGGTTCAGATGGGATCTTTCGAGGTAACCGGATCTGTGACTCGTCAGCAACTCCAAGACCTCCCAATGTATGGAATCGATGCAGTAGGTTCAGTAATCGAGGCTATGCAAAATACTATCTCCCAATCTATTAACAACCGTATTATCGATCGTTTGTTTAAATTGGGTCAGGATAATGCCATCAAACAGAAGGCTCTTCAGAATATAGACCTTAACTTGTTCTATTCTTCTAACCTTACTGCCACTAAAGACCTTACAGATTTCCGTTCTTTCAAATATGCTAAAGTTTTGAATGAACAATTGCCTACTACTGGTCAATGGGTAGTAAGAAACGCTACTCAGAATACCGCTGCTGAAAACTTCATGACTCACCAACGCCGTATCATGACTCGTATTTTGGCCGCTTCTAACTTGATTGCCAATGTTTCTCGTCATGGTCGTGCAAGCTGGGTAGTAGTTAATACTCAGGTGGCCACCGCTCTTCAGGACAACGCCCAATTTGTAGCCGCCGCTATGAATAACACCTTGACTCAGGATAATTCTACTTCTATCTATCACTTAGGAACCATCGCTGGTCTACAGGTATATGTAGAACCTAACATGCCATGGGATGATACTCGAGTATTGGTAGGACGTAAGTCTAATGGTAAGACTCCGGGAGTTATCTTTATGCCATATATTCTTTCTGATACAGTGAGGATAGTTGCCGAAGGTACTATGGCTCCAAAAGTACTTACTAACTCTCGTTTTGCTATTGTGGATAGTGGATTCCACCCAGAATTTAACTACTTCTGTTTCCATATCGACAGCAACGAAGGTTATGTAATCTAATAGAGAACACACTCTCTCATATTTCTCTATATAACAAAAAAAGGAACTCTTGAAAAAGGGTTCCTTTTTGATTATAAAATTATGGCAGCATGTTTACAAGTCGTAATATTTAGTTATAATGGAAGCCATGGATATCTTTAAAAAAAATTACCATGTTTCATTATACAATTTATAATCGGTGGTATCTTCGACTTTTATGGTTTCAATAATACCCCCAGACTTTATATTGGGAAATTCATTAATTTTTGATATTATTTTTTTATAAGTAGATACGGTCATTTCCTTTTTTAAAACCACGTATCTCACCTCGGGCTTTCCGGTTTGTTTATCCAACCATGATATTTTGTAATAGTATTTGATTTTGGAGTTCATGGAATCAGATATCCATTTAAATATAGTTCCCAAAACAAACCCTCCTATAAATATCAATGTAATATTAAAATCACTCATATTTCCTTCAAATAAAAATTAACACATTCACTTAATTTCAACCGAGCCATGTCCTCAAAATCATCTATAATATATAATCTAAGAAATCTGAGTATAGGTAATAGACCAATGAATTCTAAATGGTTGTAAATTTCCCAATTTTTTTCCGGTTCATCAATATGGATTACTTCGGTTCCATACACAGCAATATTAAGGATAATCATAATTTTGGTTTGAGTGATTTCCTTATAATCATTAGAGGATTTTAGGAAACTGATATCATAACCTCCATTAATAAGGTCATCCACCTGATTTTTGTAATGTAATAATTGTTTGGCTATATATTCCATAATTATTTTTTAAAGGGAAGTCCAATATTCATCAATTTCCTCCTCTTTGAGTAAAGGATTATCATAATCAGTCATAAAATTAATACAGGACTTAAATATATAATCACATATTTCATTGAGATTTTCTGGATTCAATCCTTTTTCCTCCATATTTGTTAATCTTTTTGAATTTTATATTAAAAAATGTTTAGGGTGGTCTGAGGTAGAATCGAACTACCGACGCCTACCTCTTCAGGGTAGCGCTCTACCAACTGAGCTATCAGACCATATTGGCGGGATATGATGGATTCGAACCAACGACCCAGTGATTAACAGTCCCTTGCTCTAATGAAATCCCATGGGCTTCATGTCCGTGGTGCCGACTGAGCTAATATCCCTTTTTTTATTTATATATTTCTTTTTTAGTGGAGTGAGGTGGATTCGAACCACCGATCAATGGTTTAATTCCGGACTCATACCATCAATACAAGGATTTTTAATCCTTTGCTTTAATACCCACTAAGCTATCACCCCATATATTTATATTTAATTAGTTACTGTAGATCGGAAAATGTTTTTAATTTTCAATGGCTGGCCAATAACCGGTAAGTTTTACATCTTCACAAAATGCATTTACATCGGTTTCATTTTCTATATTTTCAAAATCTGGTTCTGTGAAATCCAATTCATGATTATCAATTAACCATTTTACTATATCTTCATCTCTTATACCTTGTTTATCCAATTCTGGATAAATGGATCTGATTTCGGATGATGTGAAAGCATAATTCTTTTTTATTGTTACTGTTAAGGTGATTATTTTTTCTGCCATATATTTATAAATTATACTCTTTTAACCATTAGTTACCGAGGTTAGAAAATATTTTTAGCACCATCATATGGGTAATGATTTTGTCCATATCCACATCCTTAGAATTAATGGAATTCATATTAATATCATCATATCTTGATATAAATAATTTTTTAAAAGATTTTCAAAATATTTTCAAATGATTGTTGGAAAATACTAAAATCTACCCCCATTGATATAGAAGTTATAGGTGGGGGTATTATACCAATCTCCCATGGTTACCTCTATATCCTTATTAAAGGTTTGTTTTAAAAGAGTCTGAATAATGCTTGTATTGATTGCCATAATTTTTCTTATTTTTGATCTAACTTATACCAATTTTTTTATTTCATATTCCGTCGCTGGTATAAAATATTTATATTTTTGGATATCTTTTTTGAATACCTCCTTCCATACTACATCTGAGAATTTTTTGGAATCTGAATATAAAAATCCAGTAATAGTTTCCATATTATCCTCTTCCTCATCCTCCTCTAAACTATAAAGGTGGTAATTTTTAAATGTATTGGAATTAATTGAACAGCTATCCTCGGAATGGTGTTCCTTTAAAAATTTAAATAATTCCTTAGTATTTTTTACTTCCTTAAAATTCTCGAAGTTACTATCATTTTTGGTAAAATAAATAGTATATCCAATATGACCATCGAATTTACCATCATAAAAGGTAAAAGTTTTATTATAAACGGATGAAGGTGAATAACCATCATTCCAAAACCATCCCATTTTTGCCATAATTTTTTAATTTTAGGAGGAAATAAGGGATTCGAACCTACACGTACCGGCGACCGAAGTTACCGGCGTTCTACCAATTAAATCTAATTTCCTCTTTTATGATTAAATATTATACTGCATCTCAAAAATGTTACTGGAGTGTAACGGAAGTCGAATGGAACTTCAGTGGAATGTTACTGGAAATTATCCTTCGCAATTTATACAATTGGTTATATTAGATAATAATTCCTTACTAACACTTTGAGAACGTTGATAATATAAAGTCTTCACTCCCATTTTCCACGCCTCTATAATTAATTTATTTACCTCTTTTGGAGAAGTGGTCGGTGGTATATTTATATTTAAGGATTGGCTCTGGTCTATATATTTCTGGCGTTCGGCTGCTTGTAATATAATGGAATGTTGGTTGATTTCCTTAAAGGTCTTGAATATGGATTTTTCTCCCGGACTTAATATAGAATCCGGTAAGTGTTGGACACTACCTTGATTTAGCATTATACCCTGCCAAATTTCCTCTAACTTTTCTTTGGATTCTATTATACCTTGATCCAATTTTTCATTTAATAAAGCCTCTAAATATTTATTTTTACGGATAAAATTACCTTTGGCTAAATTTACCTTATAATAATTACTGGAATAAGGCTCTATACCAGGGCTTACCTGGCCTAAAATGGCGGAAGAGGAAGTGGTGGGAGCAATAGCCATTAAGGTAGTACACCTTTTCTTTTTGATATCATCCACTCCTTCAAAAATAGGAGCACATCCTAATAATTCACATAATTCATCATTGGCTTTCTCTGCTTCTTCCCTTATGTAAGAGAAAATTTGTTTATTGAGGCCAATATTATACATATCATCAAAACTCCTACCTATTTTTTGATAATAAGAGTGCAAACCTAATACTCCAAGCCCTAAAGCCATCTGGTTTTTGGCAAAATTATAGGAGGGTTTCATGGAAGAATTGGGGTCCTCCTCTAATTCCACCTCTAATTTACCTATATATTCACTCATTACCGCATCCAATAACCAGATAGACCATTGAACTATACTTCTTCCATATTTAGGATCCTTTAAATCCTTCCACTCATCATAGAGCTCCAAATTCATAGAACTTAGGCAACAAACAAAGGATTCCTCCTCAGAATCAGCCAACATTATCTCATTACAATTCGAAACCAAGCAGTTAGCTCTTCCTAATAAGAAATTGTGATCGGGGTGATCCACGGTGAGGCAATATACCGGTATCTCTTTTTCATAGGTAATTTTATTAACCGCCTCCACATATACATGATTATCATGGTCTTTAAGGCCACTATCTAATTTTTGTCTGATTTGTAGGTTTTTGGCCTCTACCCATTCTAATTTCTGTTCCTTACCATTTTGAACCAAAAATTTATGATCCGGGGTGCATATAATATCCTGATTATAATTGGTGGTTATTATTACCATCTCCTTAGTATAACCAGTTAACATTACTTTTTTAACCTTAGTATATACTAATTCCTTAGTTTCTATATCCCTGGTTAATACCTCACAATTGGGATAATCACTTTTAAAATGGCTATATAAATCTTCGAAGGTAATATACCTATTATCACTATGATGACCAGTGCCGTATAAATTGGCCATAATGGTGGTGTTTCCGGTAAAACACAAATTACTATGAGATATATGTTTATCTAATTTCTTATAGATTTCCGGTTTATTCTTGTTTACATTGTCCGTAAAGAATATGTAAGGTAGGCCTTTGAATTGGCGACTCTCCAATACCTTTGACCAAATCCTTCTATATTGTTTTACGGTTTCTGGGTCATAAGTACCTTCCTCATTAATCATGGTTTTCATCCACCAATCCGGTACACATACTCCATAGAATAAGTTTTGAATAGGACTTCCAATATCTTTAATAGTCAAAAACTCTTCAATATCCGGGTGGTCTATATCTAAATAAGCGGCAAAACTCCCTCTTCTGGTACTTCCTTGGCTTACTACATTCATGGTGGTGTTGAATAATTCCATAAAACTAACCGCCCCACTGGAAAAACCATTGTTGGTAATAGGAGCTCCGCGACCCCTTAATTTACCGAAGTACCCTGAGGTACCCGCCCCTAATTTAGTCTGCATCATCACCTCATTGAGTTTGTTGGCAATAGATTTCATGGAATCCGTTATATAAACTCCTCCGCAGCTAATCGGCAACCCACGTTTAGTTCCACAATTTGCCCATATGGGACTACTTAGACTCATCCAACCCTTCTCAATCATTTCCTTGAATATACTTTTTATATAAGGTCTATCCAATTGTTCTGGGAATTGGCTGGATAAAGAAGCGGTTATCCTATCAATGGCATCCTCCGGTTCCTCTCCTCTGAGTAAATAACCTCTATTTAGAATGGATCTGGATTCCTCATTTAACCACCAGTATTTTTTTCCTATATTCTCAAATATCTCCATATTTTTTTTTAATATTTTTATTGTGTTTTTGATTTTTCAGAGCCCATATACGATTTAATATAAGAAGCGGCCTGATCTACCATAGAAAACTCTCTCCATCTGGTACTGGTCACATACACCCTCCCACTACCGGTGAGATCATTGAATAGAATGGCAAAAGATTTTTGTATTTTCTTACCATTAGCCAGATTGTTATAAGAGGCATTAATAACCACCACCTTACCTAAATCTGTAACTTCAAAAGACGTACCATCATTGGGATATCCTAAGGAAGATCTTAATTTCCTACCAAAACCAGCTCCACTCCATAACTTGGCATCAGGGGCTCCTATCACTCCTCCAGGGCCCATTTCCTTAGGTACCGCTGGAATACCCATACCTCTCTTATCAAATAAAGATTCTAAAAATTGCTCCATTTTTAATGTTTGATAGATATTTGAGAAGGAATGGATGGCATTTTAGGTTGAGAATTTCTCATAATCTTACTTTGTTGGGATTGTTGATGTTTCATCAGAGCCTCCATATTATATTGTTCCTTCTGTTTTTCGTTTTGTTTATTTTCTTCTTCCACTAAATTATTAAGTTCCTTCATGAAATATTCGTATTCCCAGAATTTCATGGCATCTATTTCAGACGGGGCTATACTAAATTGTTTACTTAATATAGCCTTAGTCTGAATTAATCTCAATAAATCAATGGAAAAAAGTTGAAATGTTATATATTCAAAGGAATTTTTATTATTTGGATCCGAATTTCTTGATGGAAGTTTCCACTCTAAATAGGGTAGAGATCCCATTGGGAAAGTGGACGGTGGAAACCGCTTCCTCCCCACAGCACGGACATGTTTGTTTTAAGGTCTCCTGAGGATTTACTGATATATTTTTAATCACTCCTACCATAAACTCAAAAAACTCAGTATCCCATTTTTTATAGCGCTCGTAAATGGTATCCACATGTTTCATAAATCCTTTAAGATCTTTAGGAGTTCTCTTATAAGGCAACATCCAATTCAAGAACCTAATAAAGGTTTCATCTATTTTTTGCTTGGCTTGGGCTTTGGCTTGGGCATATTCTATAATAAGATTATCCATTCCTACCGTAGGACAATACAAATCTATGATACCTTCCTTACCAAATTCCACTGGGAGTTTATCCAGAGGAATGTTAAATTCTTCCGGATCGATAATCCAGGCTTGTTCTTGAGGATTCCAATAATCTTCGATCACTTGAGGATCCGGCATTTCAAAATGTAGGTATTGAGGTTGCAATTCAAAGGTAATTTCTTCATCGCAACTGGGGCAATTATCATTGAACTCTACTTTGGATTCCCCTTGCACAAAGGTCACCTCTCTAACTTTTAGGATAAACCAGAATCTATCCCATGAATTTACTTTAGACCAACCTACGGTAGCTCCATTTCCATCGGTAATTTTAACTCCACTCTTAAGAATTTCTGTAAGTACCTGATTGATAGCGGTTAATGAATCTTCATCCACGGCACTCCAATTCTTTATGGCAGTTACGGAAGCCGCTTTTATATAGAATTTCCAATCCTCTGGATAGAATTGGCTTCTCTCTCCCATTTCTTCTCTATCCACCGGAATCCAACCATCTTTAATTGGTACTTGGGTATCCACGGAAGATTGTTTTTTGAATGATTTTTTGGAGTCTCCTAAGAAGGCATCCAAAGAAGTCTGTTCCTCAGAAGTGAGAGCATTGGGATTCACCACTCTATTGTCGAGTTTACCAAGTTCCCCTATTTGGGATTCCAGGGTGTCCTCCTCATGTTTCTTTTTTGACATTTTTTTTTCTATTGATTTATTATATTACTATATGACATTGTCCTAAAGGCCAATGGATTCCTCCACAAAAGTTTCGGCTTCCATTGGCTGGGTATTTAATAAACACCCATCTAATAAAATATGATCCAATTATTATATTTATTTACCTCTTCTACGAGGATTATTCTTAAATTTCTTGTCCATGGCTTCTTTTTCTTCCTTCTCTTCGGTAATCTGTTTGAAGGCACCCTCGGCTTGTTCCCGGGAAGCCCAAATAACAGCCTTAGTATCATAATCCCCAAAAGCTTGTTGGAGGAAGGTTTTAAGATTGCCTATTTGTTGGGAATCGTCGGTAACCTGGGTAGTTTTAGTATCTATAAGGGCTTGGGTTTCGGCCTGTTCTATAGAAGTAGAATTAGTCTTACTCCCACTTTTATATTCATAACCGGCATTATACATATCCAATACCTTTTTACTCATAGAATGGTAAATCCTATCATTTCCATTCATATATAAGGCTTCTACCCCAAGTTGATCCCTTGGTTTTCCTCTATCAAAAGAACAGGTAACTTTTAATTTGGTAGGAAAATCATCCAGTCCTAAGGGACCATCATGTTCAATGGTGGTATTAGTCAGAATCATATTACCCATACTCATAATAGGATGCCATGGATTTCCGATGGTAATGTGCCATAGTCCTACTGGTGCCTCCGATAATAGGGAATTGGCTCTATACCGGGCTGGTCGGCCAAATTTATTGAGTAGACCTCCAATTAACATCCCTCCGGCCACATTCAATATAGTTTTAATAGCATCCAGAGGGGTTCCTCCAGTAAAGAAACTAACCACAGAAGAGGAAGCCGCCCTGACATCTTTAGAAAAAGCATCCATAAAACCAGTGAAACTCCCGTGTTGTTTGAATATATTGAGTTGAGAAAAGGCCGATGCTTGCCTCATACCTCCCCCTTTATAACCACCAGCCCAGAATCCCCCAGTTACATAACAGGTAGATAGGATATTGGCAATTAAATCCAACATGGCCTGTTTGGGATTGATTCCATTATAAGCCTTCAATTCATATTCAAATACTAAATCGAATTTCATATTCCAATCCAGACCTTCTTCTGATCTCTGGTAATTCTTTTTCACTCGATCTATCGGCCCGTACACTTTACCGGCTCCCTGGTCTCTCCAGTCTCCTTGGTAAGGATAAGGCCCGTTAGCCACCGGAAAGAACTTACCCATAAATTGGTTTAGTACCGGAACTTCCGTACCTCCCATAAAAGCCTTCCTCATATTAGGGTTCATGGCAGCTTCCATACCATTGAGTAACCCACTATCTCCCCCTCCAATTTTATCTACCTCTTCCCATCTGGCGTTGGCTTCAGAGAAGGCCATTTTAAAATCATACTTGAGGATATTTTTGATTTCATTTCCGGATACCCCCAACCAAGTGACCATGGTAGAAATCGGAGAAACTACGTCTGCCTTTCCTTCTTTTAATCGGGTCTTGCCAGTACCAGTAGGTTGCATGGAATCGGAAACTGGGACTGGGTACCGTCTTAGGGTAATTAGGTGATTATTTGGCATGACTCCCAGGTGCCTACAATACATGAAATCCGCATAGGAATATACCGCTCTACCAAACATGCCTTCTTTAGAGGCACTTACCAATTCTTTGATGGTACAACCGGAATTTTTACGTAATTTTCTTCGAGTCTCTGGATTATCCAATAAAGGAACGTTATTAGATATACGAAATTCGCTGATGGTGTTTACTAAGGAATCCAAGGCTTTGGATTGATTGGCTATACCTTCCAGATCGATATGTAATTGGTTAGAACCAGTAAGCACCGAACTATATTTATTGAAAATGCTTCTTACCCCCGGAGTACCAGTAAAAGATTGAGCGGTATTCTTTTGACTCCCCTTTTCATATTTGAATTGTTCATTAGATACGTCATTAAAGGTTTTAAAAATACCAAAGTTTTTATAAGTATTCAAATCCTCAGCCACCTCATCGTCTGTAATGAGCTGGTATTCCTTTTGAACCTTATTTTTAGTATTAATAAGGGTGGATTTGAGGGTTCTATTAGTAAATATTTTGTTTTGTTTCATATTTTATTAGATGTGCATTTTTAATGCTCAGCCAATGGAAGCCGGAACCATAGGTGAAGGAATCCATTGGCCTTTTAAGGTCAATGTCATTGAGGAGTACCATGGAATATAGATCCAAGATATATATAAATAATAAAACTCCAAAGACAAAATATCTCAGGAGTTTTATAAAAATGATGATAAGAAAATGTATCAAATAATAAATGGAATGGAACTATCATTCTGCCTTACTATAAAGGTTCCTCCAGATTCCGTTTTTATGGATCTTAGCTCGGTAATATTTTCGGATTCTAATACGAAGGCAATATCAAAATCGGTTAACCTCTCTCCATCTTGGGTTCTTTTAAAACCGGATAGTAACAAGATAATTTCAAAGGCCCCCCTATCTTCTTCCTTTAATTCTATATCCATCCTTCTAATATATTGAAGCAAATACTGGTAATAGGATTGGTTGGCCCCTTCTATAATAAAATCTTGTAATTGTTTTTGGACAGGGTTCCAATAATATCTAAATCCTTGACCTTGGGTGGTTCCATACCCAGAATGTCTGGTGGAAGGAAATTGATTGGTGGTAATGTTTAGTTCTTTTAACCCGATTTCCATTTCCCGGATCACCTCTGGATTATAGGAGGTAACCCATTGGTTATAAGGGGCTTCCTCATCTCCCATATACATTTCCGGGGTGGAATAATAGAGGGATAATAGAGATAATTTATCCTCTGAGGTTAATTGGGTTACCGGATTCTCAAATTCATTAAAATCTTGAGAATTGATAGGTATATGTAAGAATTTAGCATTTTTATGATGGATCAAATCCTTAGCCAGTATGGTATTATATTTTTTTACTGAGGGTAAGTGAGGTACTATATTTTCCCATTCATAGGTAAGTACCGGATGATCCGGGGTAACCTCTATGTATTTATGAGGATTATTTATATCCTGAATGCTAATAAGGCAATCTCCATCCTCATGAGAAAAATACTCTGTTATTATGGAGGTTATGGGTTGTATTTTGATACTGGAGGTAGTGGTATCAAAAATGTATATTTCATCCCCTATTTTTATATTGGAGATTTTTATAAAACCTTTTGGGGTGGCTATTTGTCGTTTTAAACTAAACATCGCTTTTATTTTTAGAATAAGGTGTCCTCATTAAAGGGTTGGTTGTGCTTGCTATATTCCACTGGGCGGGTGGCAAAGAAATCTGGTAAGGTATTTACCTTGGTCTCAATATTCCACCATTCCATAGGTTTAAGGGATATTTTTGGTATTTTGAATATACCATCTTTATATTCAGGGTCTTTTTTAAAAAATTCCATTTCCACTATGGATTCATCCACCCTATTTTTCATAAAGTTTAACACATCCTCCTTAGTGTAAAATTCATATTCTCCTTCCTCAAAAATCCAATCCAATAAGGCAGATTCATATTCCATGTATTTTTTAATGGAATTAATAAGGGTTTCTTTGAGTGGGATTATCCTTTCCGGATGTTCTTTATATATAAGATTTAAAAGGTAACTGCCTGATTTTGAATGGACTAACTCGTCATTTTGTGTCCATTGGATTATATTGGCCACATTTTTCATTAAACCTTTAAATTTTGAAATGGCTAAAATATTGGCAAATTGGGAGAATAAAGAACTATTTTCTATTACAATAGTGAAAAATAATAATTTTTCTATAATATCGGTTTTGGAAGTCATGGCTTCCTCGATAAGTTCCAGTTTCTTTTTAAATACCGGTATTTCCAATAATTTTTTGAAGTCATCCTCATAGTTAAGTACCTCTAATAGTTTGGAATAGGCCTCAGAATGGGTACACTCGTTCTCCCCGAACGTCATTCCTAAGTTATTAAATTCCGGTTTTGGAAAGTGTTTATATAAGTCTCCCCAAAAGGTTTTTACATCCACCTCTACCTGCGCAATGGAGAGTAAGGAACGTCTTATAATTTCCTTTTCAATTGGAGTCAACTGGGAGTTAAAATCCTGTACATCCCCGGTGAAATCCACCTCATTAACCTTCCAATAAGTCTGGTTGATTACATCTATGAATTGTTGTACCTCTGGATATTCAAATGGTTTGTAATTTTTACGTTTATCAAAAATTCCCATATCAAATTCTTTTTAAGATAAATGATAGGATTTGGGGAGATTGTTACTAAATTTTCCACCAAATTTTGTTACAATTTTACCGTTAGACCTTCGTAATGTAAATGATTGATAATCATCGTTTTACCTCATTTTAAGGTAGAAAAATATAATATATTGATTTAGAGGTAGTTATAAATTGGTTGATACCAGTATTTTGATATCAGAATTTTAATAAAGAGTATTGAGAATCAATGATTTATATTTCATTGATACTGAGGTTGCTATATTTTAACCAGCCAATATGATATACCAGTCAAACTCAATAAAAAAAATTTTTTATATTAAATAACTTTTTTTGAAATTTGTTTTTTCTGTACCGAAAAATCTGGTATCAAAAATGGTATCGTTTTTTTTTGTGGTGGTTTAAGAGGTCATTTTTAGAGCCATGTAAGGAGATAATTTTTGGCCTCACAGACCACACCTCATATCATTTCACTGGATTTCCATTCAATCACCTATAAAAAGGATTAAATTAATTTGGCCTATCAATTTTCAATGATCTCATCCCAGGGTATATAAGAATATTACTTTATATAGATCATTTAAAAAATCCATATTAAAATGAGAAATAGGCTATGTTTAGGAGGTTAAGTTAGATAGAAAATGAATATAAGTTTAAATTTTTGTTTTGATTTGGCCTGGAAGGTCGCCTCCAATTTACCACCAAAATAGCCGATAAAAACTATCCTCTAAAACTGCCATAGAAAATAGCTGGTAAAAATGAAAATTTTAAAAAAAGTTATTTAATATAAAAAATTTTTTTTATTGAGTTTGAAGGC
>ERZ773203.100-NODE-100-length-44704-cov-40.841811_pt1 | contig 44704 bp, 31 predicted proteins | sample MGYA00580529_ERZ773203 | MGnify/ENA primary metagenome ERZ773203 (study PRJEB29015, sample SAMEA2738176) | human oral metagenome | biome: human oral; feature: human-associated habitat; material: saliva | place: China | collected 2177 ... | reverse complement strand
TCTTCTTCGGCTTGCGAAGTTGGGGCTTCGCCATAGTGGTACTCCTTGGTCTGAGTGCTTAGCACTCTAAAGATGAATGTCTGGGTGCCCTACCCAAATGATCCCAAATGGGTGGGCGTTGGTGACTTAAGCCGCCTGCGCTAGGCAGTCCCTGGCAGTCCCTGCGGTAGGCAGGTTCTGCGCTAGGCACTGCGCACTAGGCGCTGCGCCTGGGCATTTAGAACGGCGGTTCGTCACCGAAAGAAGAGCCGCCAGTAGCCCACGGGTCGCCAGCGCTACCGCCTTGCGGGGCGCTGTTGTAACCGCTGTAGCCACCGGCAGAAGCGTTGTTGTTGGCGTTGTAGCCACCCTGGGAGCCGCCATAGCCGCCGCCATTGCTGGCGCCAGCGTTGTTGCCGCCGTAGTTACCGCCACCGCGAGAGTTGCGGGTTACTTGGGCCTTGGCGTAGCGCAGAGACGGGCCGATCTCATCTACCTGCATTTCAACCACGGTGCGCTGTTCACCTTCACGGGTGGTGTAGGAGCGCTGCACGAGACGTCCCTGCGCAATTACGCGCATTCCCTTGGTGAGGGATTCGGCTACGTTCTCGGCGGCGTCACGCCACAAAGAGCAGCGCATGAACAGGGCCTCCCCGTCCTTCCACTCGCCGGACTGGCGGTCGTAGGTACGCGGGGTTGACGCGATGGTAAAAGAGGCCACAGCCGCCCCGGAGGGCGTAAAGCGTAGCTCCGGGTCGTGGGTCAGGTTACCGACCACGGTGATAATGGTGTCTCCAGCCATGTTTGCCTCCCTTGGCGGTTACTTCTCAGGCCTCAGGACGCAGCAGCTTGGTGCGCAGCACGGACTCGTTCAGGCTTAGCTGACGGTCCAGTTCCTGAGCGGTTGCCGGGGTCGCGGTCATGTCGACGACGACGTAGAAACCTTCAGACTTCTTCTTGATGTCGTAAGCCAGGCGACGACGTCCCCAGACGTCCACCTTGTCCAGGCTACCGCCCTCAGCGGGAACAACCTGTAGCAGCTTCTCGAGCGACGCGTTGATGGTACGTTCGTCGGTCTCGGGTTCGAGAATGATCATAATCTCGTAGTGACGCATGCTTGGTACCCACCTCCTCTGGTCTATAACGGTCACGGTCTTTCCGTGACAGGAGGGTAGATGCGTAAGGTTTGTCATTCGCTGCGGGTGCAGCTAAGCCAAACCAGTACCCAACCCTAACCGATACAGGCGGGCGGCGGGAAGTAAATTCACTTCCCGCCGCCCGTGTGTATTTGGTTACCGTATGCGGTTGTTACGGTTGCCGGTGAGGCTGGTTAGCAGCGTGGCTAGTTTCCACCGCCGGAGCCACCTCCGTTTCCGCCGCCGTTACCGCCGCCATTGCCTCCGCCGTTTCCACCGCCGTTATCTCCACCGGAGCCGCCGCCGTTACCGCCGCCATTGCCTCCGCCGTTACCGCCGCCGTTTCCACCGCCGTTATCTCCACCGGAGCCGCCGCCGTTTCCACCGCCGTTGCCGCCACCGTTACCGTTTCCGTTATCTCCATTACCGGAACCGTTACCGTTGCCGTTTCCGTTATCTCCATTACCGGAACCGTTACCGTTGCCATTGTCGTTTCCGTTACCGGAGCCGTTACCTCCGTTGGATTCGCCGCTGGGTACGGGGCTGGCGGACTGGGCCGGCTGAGTGGCTTCGCCACCACCGTTACTGCCACCGTTGCTGCCACCGTTGTTGTTGTCAGAGTTGCTGCCGCCGCCGTTACTGCTGCCGCCGCCACTGCTAGAACCACCATGGTTACTGCCGCTGTAAGAGCCATCTGAGCGGTCAGGGAAGTCAAGTACTTCCTGGCCGTCAAGAGCTGCGCCCATGTAGTTAGTGAAGATATCGGCCGGGTAGGTGCTACCGGTGATTTCACTGTAGTTACCGAAGGGGGTAATGGACTGTTCAGAGCCATCTGCACCCTGCTGGAACAAGGTCACCGCAGTAACCAGCTGGGGGGTGTAACCAACGAACTGGGCAGACTTGTTGTCCGAGGACGAACCGGTCTTAGCGGCCACCGGACGGTTCAGGCTCTTAGCGGTTTCACCTGAACCCAGCTGCACCACCTGAGTCAGTGCGTAGGTTACGTCCGCCATTACTTCCTTCTTGAACACCTGCTGACCGGTGGTGTTAGCGGTGTAAACCACCGTGTTGGTGGAGTTGGATACCTTACCCACAATGTGGATATCGTGGCGCTGCCCCTGAGCCGCAAAGGTGGAGTAAGCGCGAGCAATATCGATGTTGTGGGGAGAAACCGAACCCAGCACACCCTGCGTAGTGTCGTCGAAACCTAGCGTGTTAGCCGGGTAACCAGCGGCAATAGCTGTCTTATTGGTGTTTTCAGGGCCTACATCTTTATTCAGCTGCAGGTAGGGGGTGTTAATGGAGAAAGCAGTAGCTTTAACCAGGTTCACCCAGCCATACGAGACATTCTGGAAGTTTTGGAATTCGTGACCCTCAATGGTCATGGGGGATGTGCCCATGTAGCCATCAGACAGGCTCATGCCGTCATTAAGGGCAGTGACCAGCGCGAAAGGCTTATAGGTAGAACCAGCCTGAGCCACAGCTTGAGTAGCAGAGTTGACCTGGCTCTTAAGGAAGTCCTCGCCACCATAGAGCGCCACAATCGCACCGGTACGCGGATCAATACTGGTTAAGGCCACACCCAAGCCGGCAGGCTTGTCAGAGGGCAGGGTGTGCACCGCGTTAACGGCAGCTTCCTGATCCTTCTGGTTGATGGTGGTAGTGACCTTGAAACCACCGGTATCAAGCTGCTCATTGGTCAGCTTCATCTTGGATTTAAGCTCCGTACGCACCATTTGCAGCAGGTAACCCTTGGTACCTGCATAAACCTGCTTAGTGGTGGGCTCAATAGTCTTGGGGAACTTCATTTCTGCACGCTGGGCGGCGGTAATGAAGTTCTGCTTAAGCATCAGGTCAGCTACACGAGTCCACTTGGCCTGACTGGTCTTGGCGTCCACTGCCGGGTCCCAGCCTGAGGGGGCCGGAATTACGGCGCTAAGCAGCGCAGCTTCAGACAGTGTCAACTTATCAGCGCTGTGACCAAAGTAGGCCTTGGAGGCTTCCTCCACACCGTAGGCACCACGGCCGTAGTAAATGGTGTTGAGGTAGTTACCCAAAATCTTCTGCTTGGACTGGGACTGGTCAATCTTGACCGCCAAGAAGGCCTGCTTGAGCTTACCTACGTAAGAATCGGTGGTGTCTACGTAGTAGTTCTTCACGTACTGCTGGGTCAGGGTAGAGGCACCCTGAATCGGCCCACCGGTTAAGTTGTTAAACAACGCACGGACGATACCCTTAGGGTCAATACCGTTGTTGGAGTAGAAGCTAGAGTCTTCACTGGCTACCACCGCGTTACCCACGTAAGAGGGCAGCTTGGTGGTGTCGATGACGGTACGGTTAATATCCGTAAAACGCCCCATCTCAGTCTTGCCGTCGTCGTAGTAGACCACGGTGGTCTGAGCCTTAGCGAAGTCATTAGGTGCGGGCACATCCGTAGTGGCATAAGCCAACATCAGTGTGCCGATACCCATAGTCAGCACGAATAGGATCGAACAAAGCACAAACTGCCAACTGGGCAGCCAGCGCCTAATTTTGCCCTTGCCAGCACGCGGATAATTCCACAGCTTCCGCTTCGATTTGGGCCCCTTGGAACCGCCACGGTTTGCCGGTCGCGTTGAATTTTTACTTGGCGCTTTACGCGCCGGGGCCCCCTTGCCCACAGGCCTTTGACCCGTAGGCCGCTGATTAGTCCTGCCAGCTCCACCTAAAGACGCTGCAGGCGATGAACTCTGTTTAGCACTTGCCTTCGCGCCCGAGTTAGCGCGCGGCGGGATTTGTGGTGGTAACGACACCTATAGTCCCCGTTTCTGCTTAATATTCTTAGCGCCCGGCGGAGAACCGGCCACACAACGATTCCTTCCAGTATGAAAGAAATGCTTTCTCAGGTATAGGACATGCGTCACGACAACCCTACTACCTACCTACTATGCTTATGACCTATGGAGAAAACTTCACCTGAAAGCACAAACTCCGCGATCAGCTTACGTTTAGCACTGCTAGGCATCCCTGTGTCACAGGGCAACCTAGACTCTGCCACTGCCTCGCTTACGGCTCCGCTGTTGGCCCGTACTCGTGAAATGTCGCGGCGACTATCCAACCGTCTGTGTGCGTCTGACACTCGCATTCAGAACTTCCTAGACAGTTATTTCGAAGGTACCGACGTCGCACCTCGACTACCTGGAGCAACTTTCGTACTAGATCAGCCTGGTCTCTCGCGCACCCTAGCCCTCCCCGAAGGCGAAGACCACTTTGTTTCTGAATACGTAACCAGCTACAAGGTACTCAACGGCGTCGTCCACAACCCGAAGAATGACCGACGTACCACTGCCGGCGTGTTCCACGTGGCTGAAGGTGGCCTACCGATCCCTGACGACAAGCGCGCTGTGCCGCGCGAAGTCTTTGGCCGCCTGCTAGAGCACGCAATCAATGACGTTCCCGATGAACTCATGCAGATTCCTTGGGCCGCTCATTCGGACTCTCCGGCAAAAGCCTTCGTATCCCTCCTACTGCGCCCCATCGTCGTGCCCGCAGTGCCCGGCGTAAACAACCAGCGCACCATGGAAATCCGCTTCATCGCCCCCGGTGGTCTGGTTTCCAACCTGGACTTCGTAGAGTCCATCTTCGGCAACGCCGGAGACCCCTACCTACCTGAGAACGACGCTTCCCTCGACCCCACCAGCTGGACTGGTCACACCGGTTGCGTCATCCTCGCCCCGCACCTGACCAAGCTGACCAAGAAGGAACTGGGCCTACCCCACTGGGATCAGGCCACCGAGCGTCAGCGTCGCGACGGCATGTGCTGGAAGGAAGAGGGCGACCTCTACAACGACGGCAAGGCCTTCAAGTGCTGCGCCCGCGACGAGCGTGGCGTAATTGTCACCGTAGTGGCCGACAACTACTTCGGCTACTGCAAGAAGGAAGTTAAGACCCAGATTGGCTACAGCGCCAACCTGCTGGGCAACGTGGAAGAAGAGCACGCCGGTGGCGCGCGCGCCTTCCCGCGTTACAACCTGGGCCAGGACTACACCGACAAGTACACCCCTGCTCACCTAACCGTGCAGAGTGTAGTTGACGCCAACCCCAACTACTTCCAGATGTGCGACGACGGTCACGCCGTCGCCGTCAACGACAAGAACCTACTGGTAGTTCCCGCTGGCTCGCACTTCTCAATGCGCACCCAGACCGTGGAATGGGACCACAACGGCACCCGCGCATCCATTCCGCTACTGGCCGGCAAGACCTACTACACCCCCTCGGGTTACCGCCTGCACACCAAGCACCGCAGCGGTGACGAGCGTCAGTGGCACCTGGTAGGTACCGCCCCGTGGACCACTCAGATGCACAAGCCCGCTACCGTTTCCGGTGGTGGTAAGTCTGAGATCTCTAAGGCTCTGCTGGACGCCTTCGTGTTCGGTGAGGCTTACGTGGGCGACGTCGAGAAGGACCTGGACATGGTGCAGGTACTACTTGACCGCGACTACTCGGGCCGTTTCGCTGACCCCAAGTCCAACGGGGTTGACCACCGCTCGATCCTAAGCGAGGAGCGTTCGCTAGGTTCGGTTATCAAGCTACTGACCGCCTCACCGGCCTACTCGCCTGACTACAACCACTTCCTGTCCACTATCCCGGACCACGTCAAGGAACTGGTTTACACCGTTAAGCGTTACTACCAGCCGGCTTGGGGCAGTGACTGGCGTAGCCACTTCACTGTGGGCCTAGTTAACGGCCGTCACGCCAACTCCCTGCGCCTAGATGGCGAGGTCATCAAGGTCAACATGCTGCGTGTGGGCTTCGAGGACGACGGCGCCTGGCGTCTATTCTCGCTGCGTCCGGACTTCTCCCCCGCCGCCAAGATTCAGACCGAAGACGACATCACCGCCTCTATTGTGGTGCCCGCCCAGGAGGCCGACGCCGCCTTCGCTGCTGAGCACGGCATTGCTGGCCTGAGCCGCAAGTACGTCGCTAACTGTGAGCGTCTGCTGTTCCAGCGCCCCGACGACGCCGTCGTACGTGGCTACGACAAGCAGACCGAGCTGGACATGTCCAAGCCGGGCACCTTCATCTCTAACTTCGAGCCCATGAGCCCTGCTCAGGCCCAGGAGCTAGTGGATGACGCCCCGGGCTTGAGCCAGTACACCAAGCCGATGCAGGACCTGATCCGCCGCGCTGCGGCTCAGGGTGAGGACGGAACCTACTTTGTTTCCAGCGCTCACACCCGCATTGTTAACGGTGCTCGCTCCAAGAACCCGCGTTACCTGCAGCTGCGCCCGGACCTGGCCAACCCCTACGAGGTTGAGCTAGCCGAGGTGGCCGCCCACCTCTACCACGAGGTGCCGCTGGACGAGCCGCTGCGCGAAAGCGTGGATGTGGTGGCCGCTGGTCGCCGCAACAACCCGCCTGAGCCGGGTGTGCCCGCCCTGTGCGCTTACAACCCGCTGCACTACATGGAGCTGCCGGAGCTGTACATGGAGTTCATTTCCTCCATGACCGGTAAGTCGCCTTCCACCACCGGTGCCGGTAGTGAAGGTGCGCTAACCAAGGCCCCGTTCAACGCTCTGCCCACCGTTTACGACCTGAACGCTTCGCTGCTGAGCTACGCGCTAGGTGGCTATGACGGTTGGTTGTCTTCGGCTGGTTACATCGGCCCCAAGGTGAAGGTCGCCCACGACATTTCGCTGCTGATCCCGGAGCTGTTCTCCCGCATGAGCCACGCTGAGCGTGACGCCAAGGAGCTAATCGCTAAGGGCTGCCTGGAGCGCATTGAGGACTTCGAATACGAAGGCCGCAAGGTTGAGGCTAGCCGCCTGGGCTACCGCATCAACGGCGAGTTCGTACGTAACTACTTCGGTCGTGTATTCCTACACCCCGATGTCATCTTCACCGAGGAGATGCTGCGTCCCGAACTGCAAGATCCCAAGACCTTTGCTGACAGCGTTGACGTTATCGTCACCACCCACAAGGTGGTTGCCGACCGCTACTTCGCTGACGGCTCCCTGGAGCAGGCCTGCCCGCCTCTGCGCGCCCTGCTAGAGATCATGCACGACGGCGTCAGCCGCGAGGGTTGGCACCTAGACAGCCCCGAGTTCCGCGCCCTATTCGAGCGTGAGAACATCCTGGCTTCCGACTGGTACAACGCCCGCCTGGACGCCAAGGTTGTCCGTGACCGCAAGCACGCTGACAAGGCTCACGCTGCCCTTGAGAAGTTCATCAACACCCCTGGTAACGAGGGTGTAGTTGAGCGTATCGGTGCCCGCGAGCGCCTAGCCGAGGTAGAGGCCGCCCAGGCCCACTACGCTAGCGACGCATACCGCGCTTCGCTGGTAGGCACTTTGGGTCTACAGCCCGAGCTAGCCTGACACTAGCTAAACGCTAGGGGGGCGCGGCTTTTAGCCGCGCCCCCCTTTTGTGTACATCAGCTATTTAGTTAGCCCATTTATGGCTCACGCTTCAGGCGCAGGCGGCTTTAGCGCCGCCGCCCAGGGCGCTACTGCTGGGTGGCCCACCAGGAATGTAGGGCCTCGCGGGCTAGTTCTTTACCGATCGGGCCGCGTTCCATACGTAGATCCAGCAGGAACTTGTAGGCTTTACCAACCTCAGGGCCTGGCTTAATACCTAGCTCTGCCATGATTTCTTGGCCGTCCAGCTCAGGCCGGATAGAGGCCAGTTCTTCCTGCTGGCGCAGGGCCTCAATGCGTCGCTCTAGATCGTCGTAGGCGTGTGAAAGCATGGCGGCTTTGCGCCGATTACCGGTGGTCACGTCCGCACGGGTCAAGCACCCCAGGCGGGCCAGTAGCGGGCCGGCGTCGGTCACATAACGACGCACCGCCGAATCAGACCAGGGAGAATCCGCATAGCCGTGGAAACGCAAATGCAGCTCCACCAGACGTGAAACATCCTTAATGGTTTGCTTATCGAAGTGCAGTGCACGCATACGTTTAGCGGTCATGCGCGCCCCCACATAGTCGTGGGCGTGGAAAGTGACGGTGCCATCGGGCATGAAGCGGCGCGTGGCCGGCTTACCAATGTCATGCAGCAGCGCCGCCAGGCGCAGTCGCAGATCCGGCCCGGGCACATCCCCGTCAGGACCGGTTTCCAAGTCCATGGCCTGTTGCAGCACGGTCAGCGTGTGCTCATAAACGTCCTTGTGGCGGCGGTGCTCATCGACCGTGTATTGTAGGGCTGAGACCTCAGGCAGCACAATGTCGCAAATACCGGTGTGTACCAGCAGCTCTAGACCTCGGCGCGGGTAGGGCGAAAGCAGTAGGCGTTCAAGTTCGCTGCGGATGCGTTCAGCTGAAACGATCTCTAGACGCTGCGCCATCTGTTCCATGGCTTCCATCACCTCTAGGTCCACGTCGAAACCTAGCTGTGAGGCAAAGCGTGCCGCCCGCAGCATACGTAGCGGGTCGTCGTCGAAAGACTGCTCAGCGCTTACCGGGGTGCGTAAAATCCCCGCCTGCAGGTCCGCCAGCCCGTTGTGGGGGTCCACCAGCTCCAGGTCGGGCAGGCGCAGCGCCATGGCGTTAACGGTGAAGTCGCGACGAGTTAGGTCACCTTCGAGGTTGTCGCCGTAAGCTACCGCCGGTTTGCGCGAGCCGATTTCGTACTCTTCGGTGCGGTAGGTGGTTACTTCAACGACGACGTCGCCCTTTTTGGCAGCAATCGTGCCAAAGTTACGTCCCACATCCCAACAGGCATCACCCCACTGCCGCAGCAGACGCTCGGTTTCTTCCGGGCGCGCGGAGGTGGTTAGGTCAAAATCGTGTGGCTCAATACCCAAGCAGGCGTCTCGCACTGGGCCTCCCACTAGGGAAATTTCATACCCGGAGCGAACAAAAGCGTGCCCTAATGCAGCCAATGAAATTGGCAGATTGGCTAGAGCTTGGTCGGCGATTGGCGGCAGAACGTTTTGCATCCCTACTAGATTGCCATGTCTACGCCACACGCGCAGTTATCCAGCTGTGTTTTAGAATCTTGTATATGTCTGCTAACCGCCCGCTACCGTACCCTGGCCCCACACTGCGCCGGGTCAGTTCGCGTGCGCTGCCGGTGGTAGACGAAACCAGCGCTGGTGGGCTGGTAGTAGACGTCCAAAACGGGCAGGCCATGGCCGCAGTAATTGCCCGCCGTAATCGCGGTGCTCGCCTGGAATGGTGTCTACCTAAGGGTCATCTAGAAGGCAGTGAAACTCCCCAAGAAGCTGCCGTCCGTGAAATATCGGAAGAAACCGGTATTGAGGGGCGCGTACTGCGCCACCTGGCCTCAATCGACTATTGGTTCACCGGGGATCAGCATCGCGTACACAAGGTAGTTCATCACTATTTGTTGGAAGCTATCGGCGGCGAGCTGACCATTGAAAACGACCCTGATCATGAGGCCGAAGACGTAGCTTGGGTGCCACTAAGTGAAGTGTCACGCCGTTTGGCTTATCCAAACGAGCGTCGCATTGTCGCTGCCGCCCGCAGAATTCTAGTAGGTGACGGGTGAAACGATTTAAAAAAGCTTTACGCTGTAGCGCCATTGCCTCAGCAATGGCGCTGTTCGCTATTTTCCCTTCGGCGTCAGCTGGGGTGAGCGCTGCAGCGGTGACTTACAGCGAAAACGTAGCTGCGGCGTCGTCGCAAGCTGGGCACTACGCCACCCTAAAAACAGCCCAGGCCGGCGGCGTCGGCACTAAAACCAACGCGGCTACCACAGCCAGAGCAGGTGTTAAAAGCACTGGTCACCGCCGAGGTACCCCTACCGGCTCAGCCGCAGATATCAGCCAATCCGCAGCTGACGGGCTCACTGTAGAAGTTGACCAGATCAACCCTGAGGTAATCACTCCCGGCAGTGACATCACCGTGGCCGGTACTATCACCAACACCTCCACCGAGTCGCTCTCTGGCTTTGACATGCGCGTATCCCTCCAGTCACGCTCTCAAGGATCAGTTGAGATGCTTAAAGACTGGCTGGTATTTGATGACAACTCCTACAGCTATGTAGCCCACACTGAGCAACTAAACCATTCCCTAGCGGCGGGCGCATCTATGCGTTTTTCGCTGACCATCCCCGCCACGCAGCTACCCAACACTAGCGGCAATAACTGGGGCGCTCGCGGCATGGAAGTGACCGTAACTTCCGGTGAGCTAGTTAGTAGCGACCGTGCCATTGCGGTGTGGTCACCCACCACCCAGGTGCAGCCCACCAAAGTCACTACGGTAATCCCCCTAACCGCTTCAGCTATGCAGATGCGTGAGCTACTGGCATTGCAGTCAGGCGCGGCCTTTACTCCCAGTCAAAGCGACGGTTTTAGTCCCAACGCCTGCATCACCGGTGACAAGGTAGACCTCAAACTTGCCACCACCCAGATGCGTACGCGCACCATTGAAATCCTTAACGCCGCCAATAGTCAGACGATTGTGGCAGTAGACCCCTACCTGCTTTCGGCCCTGGGTGCCACTGCCGCAGCGGTTAACAAAAAAGTCGCGGAGCCGGCCACGGCCAGCCCCAGCGCTAACCCAACCGCTAGCGCCCCAGCTAGCGAGGCTGCCCCTACTGGGGGTGCTAGCGCCACTCCCGGCGCTTCTGGCGGTACTTCTGGCGGCACCTCTGCTACCCCGGGCACTTCTGCTACCCCTAGCGCCAAGCCAAGTGCTCCAGCTACCCCCACCCAAAGTTCCACTCAAGACGCAAAAGCAGTTGAGGCCCGGCAAGTCGCGGCCCTTAACCAGGCCTTAGCCGGCGCCCTTAAACGCGGGGGCATCATTGCCCTGCCGCCTATGGACGCCGACCTGGTTGCCCTTAGCCACGTCACCACTGGAGCCGCCCAAATCCGCGAAGCTATCAACCAATCTAAAGCTATGGTTGGTAGCGACCAGCTACTAAGCGGGGCCCGTGCAGACGTAGCCATTTCGGCGTCGCTAGAGCTAGACCAAACCTACCTGGACGCAGTAAAGGGGCAGGTAAACACGGTTATCTCGCCGCCTGCCGCGCTATACCCAGCTGAGGACTTGGATTACATTCCTGACTCCACAGCTAACCTAAACGGCCAGCGCGTACTTATCCCCGACCAGACCCTGTCAGAGTCTGTTTCTGGGGTGCTAACCACCTATGAGGGCTTTTTAGGTAACCTCACCGACTTTGATGCGCGTCAGCTGGCTCGCGGCACTACGGCAGTTATTACCCGTCAGCGCCCGGACCAGGTGCGCCACGTTTTGCTGGTAGTAGAGCGCAACTCTGTCTCCAATATGGATGTTAAGGACCTAAACGACCGGCTTGCGGCCATAAACAACAGCTGGTCAACCCCGGCCCCACTGACCGAACTGGAGCAGCTAGCCACCACTAAAGCTAACGACGGTACCGAGATTGCGCGTGAAGAAGTACCAGTCAGCTCCACTGACCCCTACCGCATCAATGAGCAAGAGCTAGCTGAAGCCTCTAAAACTGTTAGCACTACTCAAGACATGGTCTCTGTCTACAATGAGCCCGCTAAAATCGCTGGCTCTACCCTGCGTCTAACTGAGGTGGCTACTTCCTCAGCTTGGCGCCAAGGTAAGTTCATGGTGGTTATTGACGACGTCGGCTGCCGCAATAAGCTCATTGGCAATATGCTGCGCACCCTGCCCAGCTCCACCATTAACCTCATTGACTCCTCCGCGCACCTGCCGGTGCGCGTCTCGAACGACACTTCGCAGCCTGCCAAGGTCACTATCCATTTGCGTCCCTCCCGCTCGCTACTGCGCTCTAAAGGCGACACCACTGCAGTTATTCCGGCTAACTCCCAAACCACGGTGATGGTGCCGGTAAATGCTGTCGGTAGCGGCGATATTGACGTCAAGGTTTCCATGAAGAACTCCTTGGGGCAGCTGGTAGGTTCCAGCTCTACCGTGCATATGCGTGTACGTGCCAACTGGGAAAACTTGTTTACCTGGGGTTTAGGTAGTGTATTTGGCGTGCTCATGGCGGCCGGTATCTTCAGAACGATACGCCGTGGTCGCCGTGTGGTGATCTCAGAAGGGTAAGTAATGGCAAAAGCACCAACACTGGCGCGTTCTAGCGCAGTCATGTTTATGGGTACGCTAGCTTCCCGCATGCTGGGGCTGGTGCGTAACGCCATGCTGGTGGCCGCGCTGGGTGCTACCGGGTCGGGCGCCGCTGACGCCTTCACGGTGGCTAATAACGCGCCCACCATGATCTATAACCTGCTGGCTGCCGGCGTGCTAAACGCTATTTTGGTGCCGCAAATTGTGCGGGCGCTACGGCAAAAAGCCGGTGAGGAATTCATTAACCGGCTAATTACCACCGCTGGCGCTCTGCTGGCGGTGGTCACCGGCGTATTGACGGTAGCTGCCACCATAGTGGTAACTATTTATGGTTCCCAATTAGGTCAATGGCATGGTTTGGCTACCGCGTTTGCCTACTGGTGTTTGCCACAGATTTTCTTCTATGGACTCTATGCCCTGTGGGGTCAGGTTCTAAACGCTAAAAATAATTTCGGCCCCTATATGTGGGCGCCGGTATTAAATAACATTATTTCGATTGTTTCCCTGGCTGCCTACCTGTTTATTTACGGCGAATACTCCGGTGGAGGCAGCCCTGCCAACTGGGATTTCACCCGCACTGCTGTAATTGCGGGCACCTCCACCCTGGGTATCGCTATCCAGGCTTTGATCCTATACATCCCGCTGGTACGTACCGGTTTTAAGCCTCGCCTGGTGTGGGGTTTGCGCGGCTCTGGCTTGGGTCAGGTATCCAAGGTGGCCCTGTGGGCTGTGTTTGGCCTGATCGTGGTGGAGATAAGCACCCTGGTGGTCTATAACCTGGGTACAGCAGCTTTAAGTGCTAGCGAATTGCCGCAATACGCTCACACGGTGGTGCCGTCTACGGTTATTTACACCAATGCGCAAATGATTTTCATGCTGCCACAATCATTGGTGACTACCTCAATTATTGTGGCGCTATTTACCCGCATGAGTGAAAAGGCAGCTGCGGGAGATGCTGATGGCGTTAAGGATGATTTGTCTTTAGGCCTGCGCACTATCGCTATTTTCACCACCCTATTTAGTGCCGGTATTTTTGTACTGGCCGGCCCGGCCATGCAGGTGTTTGTGCCCACCTTGCGCCCTGAGGAGGTTTCCGCCTCTGCGGCCGTACTGATGATGTTGGCTATTGGTATTGTGCCGCAGGGTTTATGGGCCACTATGCAGCGCGTAATGCTGGCCTATAACGACACTAAACGTATGCTTTGGGCCGACGTGCCCGTGGGGCTTTCGCAAATCATTATTTGCGCGCTGGCTTATATTTTTGCCCCGGCCACCTGGTGGATGATCCTGGCGGCCTTGGGTTCAGCGGCAAGCCAGGCTACCGGCTCGATAATTATCGTGTTTTTGCTGCGTAAGCACCTGCCGCATATGGATGTGCGCCGGGTTAGCACCACCTACGCATTGCTGGGCCTGGCGGTGGCCCCCGCCGTAGTGGCTGGTTACCTGGTGCGTTATGGGCTCAACCTAATCCACATCAACAGTGGTTTTAGCGACTCTCTGGCGCAGATCCTCATTGTTGCCCCCATCATGACCCTGGTGTATCTACTCACCGCCCGGGCCCTGCGCGTTGAGGAACTGAACAACATTGCCCGCCCGGTTACCTCCGTGGTGCGTAAGGTGGCTTCCCTGCTGCCCAGCCCGATCGCCAAGGTGCTTAATAAGGGTGCCGCCGCCCTGGTTACCCCACCCGCTTATAAGAGCGAGAGCGTGCCGCTTAAATACTCTGACGTAATCGCTGAGGGTGAGGTTATCCACGCAGCTGCTACCGACGTCGTCAGTGATCAGGCAACCGGTAAGGTCACGGTAGCTGAGAGCGCCCCTGCCAGCCTAGCTGCCGCCCAGAAGGCCACTACGGCCGCCCGTGACGCCGTCGACGACGCCGCAGCTGAGGGCGCCACTGGGGGACCCGCTAAGGGCGCTACCTCTACCAGCGTAAGCGACACCTCAAAGACTTCGTCCTCCGCGTCTAAGTCGCTAGGTACAATCGCTAACGCAGCTCCTGCTGCAGCTATTCCGCCAATTCCTCCGCCCCCGGCGTCGTCGGGCGCGGATACGCCAGCGCCTTCTATTCCTATGCAGCCAGAAGCAGAAAATCTAGTTCAATCTTTCCCGATCGGTTCGGGCCGCTATCACCTGTGTGGCAATCTGCCCACATCACTTCCGCACGTACGCCGCTACCACGGTATCGACACGATTTTGGACCAGCCGGTGGCCGTTTATGTGCTCACCGAGGCTGTACGCAACCAGGTCGAGGTGCTTGAATCTGCTCAGCGCGCTGCCTTGGCTACCGACCCGCGTCTGGTACGAGTGCGCGACGTCGAATTAGAGCCGGCTTTCATTGTCACCGACCCGGTTGAGGGGGTCTCCTTCGACCGTCTCATTGAGGACGGCCTGGAGGTTGAGCAGGCCCGCTCCATTATTGGTGAGGTGGCTTCCGCTTTGGATAATGCCTCCCGTCGCGGCCTGCACCACCTGTGCCTGAGCACTGAAGATATCCGCGTCACTGCGGACGGTAAAGTGCGCGTATTTGGCTTGTCTTACGAGTCGGCGCTGCGCCACGTAAAGATTGACCGTGACGAGCATGGCTTGTTGGCTTACGACATTACTGACGCCAAGACGCTACTGGATCTGCTCTACTACGGGTTGACCAAGCGCTGGCCGGGTAAGCGCACCGGGATTCCCAGTGCCCCCATGACCGGCGGTCATCCGGTTTCCCCGGCCACGATTAACCCGCAGGTTCCGGCTGACCTGGACGAGATTTTCGCCCAGCAGTATTCGGGTAGGCCTATCCGTAGCGCCGCCGCGCTGGTAACCGCCCTGGGCACGTGGCAGCCAGTTAAAGGCTCCCAGCTGCCGGTAGCTCAGCCCACTGAGTTCACCACTAAGCAGCTTGAAGAGGGCGTTGAGGGCCTTGAGGCTGTTAAGGGCCTGATTAAGAACACTCGCATTAAGACCACCCAGTTGGCTTCGCGCGTGGGTAACAGTGTGCGTGAGGACATTAAGGCGGCCAGTGACGCCATTCCGGCTGCCCCTGGCCCGGGCCGTGAGGTTGATTTAAGCGATCTGAGCGACATCATCTCTATGCCCACCATGCCGGCCACAAAAGAGGCCCTAGACGCACCTCGTCCTATGCCCAGCAAGGAAGAAAACGAGGCAGAGTACATCCAGTACAAGGAACGCAGCCGCACCTCCTGGGCGCTGCTGGCTGCCTTGGCGCTGGTAGTGATCCTGGCAGTGGTGTTTGCCTTCTCGAACCTGCTGGGTCTGTCTAACGTTTCCTTCGATGAGGATGATGGTCCCGCCGCTTCGACAGTGCCCACGGTCACCTCAACCCAGGGACAATAGTTACCGCCGCTAGTTAAGTTAGCTGCCCCTAGTTAATAGGGCGCAGCTAACATTTGTATTGGGAACATTCGGACCTAGGTCTCGGTTGTACCTGCCAACAAACATTGAAGAACAGGAGCAGCATGGTTCACGACGTCGTTATCGTAGGTTCCGGACCTGCCGGTTACACCGCCGCTATCTACGCGGCCCGAGCCCAGCTCAAGCCGGTGCTGGTAGCAGGCGCCGTGACTGCCGGTGGCGCCCTAATGAACACCACTGAGGTGGAAAACTTCCCCGGTTTCCCTGAGGGTATTCAGGGCCCTGACCTGATGAACAACATGATGGAGCAGGCTGAGAAGTTTGGCACCGACATCCGCTATGAGGATGTGGTCAAGCTGGAGCTGGCTGGCGAGGTAAAGCGCGTGCATCTAGAAGATGAGGTGCTTGAGACCCGCACCGTCATCTTCTCCACCGGTTCGGCTTACCGCAAGCTGGGCTTGGAGGAAGAGGATAAGTACTCCGGTCACGGCGTTTCTTACTGCGCTACCTGTGACGGTTTCTTCTTCCGCGACCAGGACATCATTGTGGTGGGTGGCGGCGACTCCGCTATGGAAGAGGCAACCTTCCTAACCGCTTTCGCTAAGTCTGTGACTGTGGTGCACCGCCGCGACGAGCTGCGCGCCTCGGCTGCTATGGCTAAGCGCGCCCTGGAGAACCCCAAGATTAAATTCGCTTGGAACTCGCGCGTATCGGCACTGCATGGTGAGGGGGCGCTAGAGAGCGTAACCCTAACCGACACGGTTACCGGTCAAACTCGCGAGCTGGAGGCTACCGGGCTGTTTGTTGCCATTGGTTCCAGCCCGCGCAGCGAGTTGGTGCGTGACCAGCTGGAGCTGGATGCCGCCGGCTATGTGGTGGTTTCTCACCCCTCCACCCGCACTAACGTCCCCGGTGTCTTTGCTTGCGGCGACGTCGCAGACCCCACCTACCGTCAGGCCATCACTGCTGCCGCCTCGGGCACGCGCGCTGCCATAGACGCCCAGCACTACCTGGCTGAACTAACTAACAATGCGTGGGTTTGCGCCCACAATCCTTTCAATCTCTACTAGGCTAGAAACAGCTCTTACATACAAGGAGAACAATATGTCTAACGCTCTCGCAGTAACTGACGCTACCTTCCAGGATGAGGTCATCAACTCTGACAAGCCCGTAGTGGTGGACTTCTGGGCCACCTGGTGCCCGCCTTGCCGTCAGATGGCTCCGGTGGTTGACGAGGCCGCTAAGCAGCTTGAGGACGTCAAGTTTGTGAAGGTGGACGTGGACGCCAACCCGCTAAGCGCCGCCAAGTACGGCGTGCGTTCCATCCCGGCCTTCCTGGTGTTCCGTGACGGCGAGGTCCGCCACGAGTTCGTGGGTTCCCGTCCCAAGGCTAACTTCGTGGAAGAGGTCCAGAAGGCCGCCTTCCCCAACGCCTGAGCTGCATTTACAGGTAATTTCAGACAAATACAGGCAATTTCATCCCTTCCCTATAAAAATTCCATGGGGTTTTATAGGGAAGGGATGATTTGTCAGTTTTTGTGCCAGCCCCCTACGCCCGCCTCCCTTAAGCACTAAATATCGACGACGACGTCGCCCGCCAGCCCCACTTTTGCCTTACGCCTCAGCCCTAGAGCACCATACCCCGGCTAGCTCATTTATGACTGGTTCATTTCTAACCAGCCTTGTTTCTAATCGGTCTACTTCTGGCCGGCCCACTTCTAACATGCACTGCCACTCCTCTGCATCGACAGCCACGCGATAAACATCGTGTTTCACGTGAAACACACACGCCGCACACGCCGCACAGCTGCCGCCTGGCGCCGCATCTCCCAGCAAACCCGGCCCGCGCGCGTCGCCGTCGTCGGCCCAGCACCCCACACCCAAACCCCAACATCCCACCCCAAGCACCCCAAGCACCCAACCGCAGCGCCGTCGTCGGCCCCGCGCCCACAACCCCCAGCACTGCAACCCCAAGCACCCCAGCACTTACGCCCTCAGTGCTTTCCCCCATTACCTAACGCCACCAACGTGGCAGAATTGGAGCTACGCGCGCCTGGGTGCAACCAGCCCACCAGCGCTTACGAAAGGAACCACCGTGACTGAGAATCAAAGAGGTAACCGACTCGACCCCTGGCTAGACTCCTACGCAGAGCGAGCCGCAGGGCTGCGCGAGTCAGAAGTGCGTTCCTTATTCTCGGTGGCATCGCGCCCGGAGGTAGTTTCACTGGCCGGCGGGATGCCTAACCTTAAAGACCTGCCCATGGCCGACATCGCTGAAGCCACCAAACAGATGCTGCTGCGTGACGGCTACAAAGCCCTGCAATACGGCAACGGCAAGGGCCTGCCGCAGCTAGCAGAGCAGATCACTGAAGTAATGGCTTATGAGGGCATTGAGGCCGACAGCGCCAATATCCTCATCACCACCGGCTCCCAGCAGGCCGTGGATCTAATCACCGAAATCATGATTGACCCGGGTGACGTGGTGGTCTGTGAGGCCCCCTCCTACCTGGGTAGCCTGGGTATTTTCCGCGCCTATGAGGCTGAGGTGGTGCAGAGCCCTATTGATGCCGACGGCGTCATCCCCCAAGCCCTGGAAGAAACCTTTACTCGCCTGGAGCGCGAGGGCCGCAAGGTTAAGTTCTTCTACACCATTCCCAACTACCACAACCCGGCCGGGGTGTGCGTTAGCGAGGAGCGTCGCCCGCAGATCGTGGAGATTTGCCAGCGCCACCACGTGCTGATTGTGGAGGACAACCCTTACGGCCTACTGGGTTTTGACGGGCGCACCTACACTTCATTTAAGAGCTTGGCACCCGATCACGTACTGTATCTGGGCTCTGTCTCTAAGATTTTCGCTCCCGGTTACCGCGTGGGCTGGGCCTGTGCGCCGTCGGCAATGTGCGAAAAGCTGAAGCTAGCCTCTGAGTCTGCGATCCTGTGCCCCACCTCTATGGGCCAGTATTCGATCTCCATGTATCTAAGTGAGTTTGACTGGCGCAACCAGATTTCCACTTTCCGAGGCATGTACCGCTCGCGACGCGATGCCATGATTCAGGCGCTTAACGACTATCTACCCACTTGCCAGTGGAATGTTCCCGAGGGCGGTTTTTACACCTGGGTTAAGTTGCCGCAGGGCCTGGATGCCAAGGACATGCTGCCGCGCGCGGTAACTAACTTGGTGGCTTATGTTTCGGGTACTGCCTTCTACGCTAACGGCGAGGGCCGCGACCATATGCGCCTGTCTTACTGCTACCCCAATGAGCAGGATATCCGTGAGGGCGTGCGCCGCATCTCTGAGGTGGTTAACCGCGACCTGGAGTTAGTTTCGCTGTTTGGCACCACCAAGCGCCCCGCTCCCGGGCAGCACTAGTCCGCCAGGTCTCTGGGCACCGGGTTGCCCTACCAGCCCCAGCGCCTGTCAGTGCGGGACCGTCACCGGATACCCAGGCCCCGCTTACCCCTATCTACTTACAAATTTTTAGCCGTATAGAAAGGCCTTTTATGACACAGCAATTGCGTGTGGCCATCATTGCCGGCGGCCTCAACCACGAGCGCGAGGTTTCGCTGCGCTCGGCTCACCGCGTAGCTAGGGCGCTGCGCGAGGCCGGCCACGAAGTTAATACTTTCTGCCCTGACGCCTCTATGCTGGCGTCTTTGCGCAGCTACAACCCGGATGTGGTGTGGCCGCTGGTGCATGGCTCCACGGGTGAGGACGGCAGTTTGCAAAACATCCTGCTGGCCTTGGAGGTGCCGTTTGTGGGCACGCACTCTGATGGCTGCCAGCGCGCCAGCTACAAGCCCACCGCTAAGGCTGGGGTGCGTACGGCGGGTGTGGCCACGCCTGATTCGCTGACCCTGCCGCAGTCTTTCTTCAACCAGCTGGGCGCCAATGAGCTGCTGAATTTGGTGATTGCGCATCTGGGTTTGCCGCTGGTGGTTAAGCCGTTCCAGGGCGGCTCGGCGCTTGGGGTTTCTTATGCCGACGACGTCGACTCGCTGCGTTCTGCGATGGTGGAGTGTTTCGCCTATTCTGACAACGCCTTGATTGAGGTGTTTGTGGAGGGCGTGGAGACTTCCGTTTCGGTGGTGCGTGATGGCGACGGCGTAGCTCGGGCCCTGCCGACGGTGGAGATTGTTACTGACGGCTCCTACGACTACGATGCCCGCTACAACCCTGGGCGTAGTGAGTTTTTCGTGCCCGCACGTTTAGATCAGGCGCGTGACGACGCCGTGCGTGAGGCAGCGGTGAAGGTTCACGAGACTTTGGGTTTGGGGGCGCTGTCGCGTTCTGACTTTATTGTCGACGCCGAGGGTACGCCTTGGTTCATTGACGTGAACGTGGTGCCGGGCATGACTGAGACTTCACTGCTGCCGCTGGCAGCTGAGGTGGATGGTAACTTCACGCAGCTGTGCCAGCAGCTGGTGTTGGCCGCCTACAACAACTACCAGGGCGAGGCCCAGGACGCCCAGTAGCCGCTAGCGCAGCAAAATACCGACTACATAGCCTGCGTTGGGGGTGAGTGTTTCACGTGAAACACTCACCCCCAACATTTTTTGCCCGTACCCCAGCCACCCTGAAATTCAGTATTTAGTCCATCCTGAAATGCGACATTTAGTAAGGTAGGCCCTGGTAGATATTTGTCTAGACTGCAAGACTTGTCTCATCGAATATCTTCTAGACGAAAGACCTAAGTGCTATGGCAGCTAAATCAAATACTTCAACGTCTAGCAGTGAACCCCATAAGCAGGCCGGCAAAGTTTCACTCATTGCCGTGTCGCTGACACTGTTTTCGATGTTCTTTGGAGCCGGAAACCTGATCTTCCCGCCGGTTATGGGCGCCCAGGCGGGCACCGCCTTCACTCCTGCAATTACCGGTTTTTTGATCGGCGGCGTACTACTACCGGTTATTTCTGTTTTTGCTATTGCGGTGGCCGGAGCTGACCTGCGCGATCTTTCTTCGCGCGCCGGCAAGGTGTTTGGGGTTATTTTCCCTTCGGCAGCGTATTTGTCGATTGGTGCGATTTACGGTGTGCCGCGTACCGGCGCGGTCAGCTACTCAACCGCTATAAAGCCGATTATCAACAGCACCGGTATTTTGCCTTCGATAATTTTCAACGCCGTGTTTTTCACCGTGGCGGTATTGCTTTGCTGGCGTGAAGGCAAGGTGGTTAATTACCTGGGCAAGATCCTCACCCCCGCCTTGTTGCTACTGCTGGTGCTGTTGGTGACGCGCGCGCTGAGTGTCTTTAAGGCCGCCCCCGCCGCCCCTAAGGGTGATTACGCTACGCAGCCGATTAATGCCGGTTTGCTGTCGGGTTATATGACTATGGATTCGGTGGCCGCCTTGGCTTTTGGCATTGTGGTGGTTAACGCCTTCACTTTCGGCCGCACCGGCATTTCCCGCTCGGGGGCCACCACCCACACTGGTATCGCCGCGCTGATCGCTGGCGCCCTGCTGGCGGCGGTTTATGTGGGTTTAGGTTTTGTGGGCCAGTTGATGCCTAATGGGGCTGGTTATAGCGACGGCGCCACCCTGCTTTCGGATGCTTCGGCGCTGGCCATGGGTTCGTTTGGCAGGTACGCCTACGGTTTGACGGTGCTATTGGCTTGCATGACGACGGCGGTGGGCTTGTTGGCAGCCTCAGCTGAGTTCTTTAATCGGCTTATTCCAAAACTTAGCTATCGCCTGTTGCTGATTGTTTTTGCAGCGATTGGTTTTACTTTTGCTAGCTATGGCTTGGAACGATTGCTTAAGTTTTCCGCGCCGCTGATTACTTTCCTGTACCCCATTGCGATTGCTTTGGTGTTTGCGACTTTGCTCAGCCACGCGTTGCGTCTGCGTAGTAATTTCATGTTCGGCTTTGCCGCATGGGGCGCAACCTTATGGTCGGCGCTTACTTTTGCCAGTGAGCATGTTAAAAACATGCCAGCGCTGCTAACTGACTTGTTAGCTCTCTCCCCCGGCCAGGGTGCGCAGCTGGGCTGGATCCTGCCTACGGCATTGGTGGCAGGCTTGGGTTTGATTGTGGATCTATCGCGCGCCAAAGCCTAATGTCAGCGAAACTCCCGCGAGCTGTGGCTCGCGGGAGTGCTTTTTTGATCAGCCTCAATTGGAGATGGTTTTAGACCAGCTTCCATCCGGTTTAGACCAGTCTCCACCGGGCTTTTAGATCAGCTTCCATCCGGCTGCCCGGCTGCGGGCCTGCCAGAAGGCCCGGTATTGCCCATCACTTTGGCTATAAAGCTCGGCGTGTGTGCCCACCTGGGCCACGCGACCAGAGTGGTCAAGCACAACGATCTGGTCTGCGGCGGTAATAGTGTCGAGTTTATGGGCGATGACAATGAGGGTAGCGTTGCGTCGCAGCGCGCCCATGGCGTCGGTGATGCGGTTTTCGTTCTCGGGGTCCAATGCGCTGGTGGCCTCGTCGAAGAGAACAATGGGGGCGGCTTTGAGCAGGGCGCGGGCAATGGAGACACGTTGACGTTCGCCGCCCGATAGGGCGCGCCCTCCCTCACCTACGCGGGTTTTCCACCCTAGCGGTAGGCGCTCAACAATTTCGTCGACGCCGCTTAGGCGGGCTGCTTCTTTAACGTCGTCGTCGCTGGCATCGGCTCTACCAATGCGTACGTTAGCTTCGAGTGTGTCATCGAAAAGATATACATCCTGGAAGACTAGCGATAGCTGCGCCATAAGCTGGGCGGTGTCCCATTGGCGTACGTCGCGTCCCCCCACACTCACGCTGCCGGCGTCGACGTCGTAGAAGCGAGCAACCAGGCGCGCGATAGTGGTCTTGCCGCAACCTGAGGGGCCCACGATCGCCGTCATGGTGCCTGGCGCAACCTGGAAGGAGACGCCGCGCAGGACGGGGTGGTCGGCCTCGTAGGCGAAGGACACGTCAGTAAGGGCCACAGCGGAACCAGAGTAGGCCGGGTCTTTATCACGGCTGGCTGGGTCCTGATCGGAGCTGGCCAGGTCTTTATCGGAGCTGGACGGATCATGATTGGAACTGCCCGGGTCTTTATCTGGGTTGGCCGGGAGGATAGGCAGTTCGGGGGCGCTAAGGACCTCGTGGCTTAGATCCAACACTGGGCGGCGGGTTTCAAAGGCGGAGGCTAGCGTCCCAATATCGACGAGGATCTGTGTAAAGCGCAAAAGCAGACCAATCGAGACGATCGCCTCCACAGGGCTGACGCTACCGTCCACCGCTAGCAGCCCAATCGCAATAATCAGTGAAACCACGACCACCTGAGCGGCCATCCCGTTGACCACCTGACCGATAGTTTCACGCATCAGTGAACGCCGCGCGGCTTTCCCATAGGTGTCCTCGGCCCGCTCAAGCGGCTCATAGGAGCTGGAACGCCCGCACGCGCGCAGGGCCCCCTGCTTGGTTGCATACTCTACGATGCGGTGAGACAGCTCTTGGGCGGGAGGCTCTTTAAGCGCAGACCCGGAATTCAGGCAGGCGCGGGCCACCCACACTCCCCCAGCGATGACAGGAATGGCTAGCACACACACCAGCCCCAGAGCCGGTGAGAACACAGTGATACCCACAAGCATCGTCAGTGAAGTGACGATCGCAGCAATGAAAGGCGAATACATGTGCGCGAACATCTCGCCTAACAGCATTAGTTCACGTGAAACCAGGCGTGACATCTTTCCGGCCGTGTCCGCCCGGAAAGATCCCAGCGGCAGGGAGGCTACCTTGTCACCGATTGCGCGGTGCATATTGGACAGGAAGTCGAAGGAGACCATATAGGAGCGCATAGCTAGCAGGTATTCAGTGATGAACGAAGCTAGCGCACACAACGCCAGTACGATGAGCCAGGCAGTTAGGTTCATGCCCCAGGCTGGCCGCCCTGAAGTTAAGGCAATTGCGGCCGGGATGAACGCAATCAGGGATAAACCTCTAACCACGCCAACAATGCAGGAAAGCGCCGTCACCTGCCTGAAATTAGTGCGTCCCGCAGCAGACAGTGGTTCACGCAGTCGTGATATAAGCTCAAACATGTCAGTGTCCTTTCACTGCGCTCATGCGACGCATGTATGGGTGGTCAGCGAGTTGCTCGGGAGTACCGTGCGCAATGAGACGTCCCGCTTCAAGGATGGCAATCTGATCGACGCCGGCAATTGAGGTAGCGCGGTGGGCAATCACCAGAACGGTCTTGCCTTGGACCAGTCGGGTCAGGGCCGCCTGGATATCAGCCTCAGCCTCCGGGTCAGTGAAGGCGGTGGCCTCATCAAGCACAAGGATGGGGGCGTCTACAAGCAGGGCGCGGGCAATCGCAATACGCTGAGCTTGGCCGCCTGAAGGATGTGCATCCTGGCCAATAACGGCGTTAAGACCTTGAGGTAGGGCGCGCACATAATCATCTATGCAGGCAGCTTTAGCAGCAGCCCAGATTTCCTCGTCGCTGGCCTCGGGCATACCGAGCGCAATATTGTCGCGCACGGAAATATCAAGAAGTTGCGGGTCTTGAAGCACAAACGAGACATGCTTGTAGAGCGCATTTGGGTCGACGTCGCGCAGATCTACGCCCCCAATACGGATCCTGCCTTGGTCCGGGTCAGCAAAGCGCGCAACCAATGTGGCCAGGGTGGACTTGCCAGAGCCAGAAGAACCCACCAGCGCAGTGATACTACCTTCGGGCACGCGCAAACTTACATGGTCTAAGGCGAGCGTCGGGCCATAAGAGAAGCAGACGTCGTCGATCTCAATATCCGCCGCTTCAGGCACCAAAGTGCCAGTGGCGGGCAGGGGCTTCACAGAAAGCAGGTTAACGATACGCAGCGCGGCAGCACCGGCTATCTGGTAGGCCCAGGCCGTCGTTCCCAGCACCTCGATGGCCGCCGGGATAACCAAGGCGATGAGCGCACAGGTGATGACCTGAACCGGGCTGACTGCGCCCGTACCCGCCAGCGCCGCCCCTCCCGCCGTCGAAATAAGCAGAATCAAGGAGGGAGACACACTAGCCTGCCCCAGTGCCGAGCCCTTCAACATGGGGTCGCACCAGTCACGGTAGAAGCGTGAATATTCCTCAGCAGCCTGGGTGAAACGCTGGTGTGAGCGCCCCACGGTACCGAAGGCTTTAACCACGCTGATGCCGGAGACAAACTCGACCATGGTGGCTGACACGCGCGTGAGGTGGCGGTCCATCTGCGCTGTCTTATCCCCCATGCCTGCCAGCATCCAGGCATATATGAGGCCATAGATGGGGATGGTGGCAATCGAGAGGAGTCCAAGTCGCCAGTCAACAATGAAGGCGTAGATAACTAAAGAGATTGGCGCACTGATGGCGGCGGTGGATTCGACGGGCGCGTGGGCAATGACAGTGTGTACGTCATGCGTGTCATCCTGGATGGCTTTGCGCACGCTCCCTGAGTTAGTGGAGGTAAACCAAGCTAGGGGCGCACCGGATAGAACCTTCACCATGCGAGAGCGCACGATGTGCCCAAAACGCAGGTCTGCGAAGTGAGTGATGGTCACGGCCACAAAATAGATTCCGTAGCGGGCCCCAAAGGCACTGATAAGCCACATCAGTAGGTCCATAACCTCGCCGCGATCAGGTGATACGCCCGCCCGAGCGGCATCCAGCAGCACCTGGCCAAGTTGAACGAGGATAACGTAGGGGGCCACCGCGAGCGCCCCATAGAGGATCCCAAGCACCTGGGCAATGATCATGGATTTGCGAATTGGGGCGGTTAACTCTTTGAAGGCGCGTTTGCCTGCCAGGTAGGCGGCGCGCGGATCGTTGCCCTGCGTGCCCTGGCTGTTTTGTGCACTGCCCTGCGCTTCACACGCACTGCTCTGGGCTTCACATATGCAGGCAGTTTGCTCTGCCTTGCTCTCGTCTTGGTTGGTGGTCATTGTTGGTCTCCTTCGCGGGCGCAGCTGATGCCCGTCGCTGTGAGCGTGATTAGTCGGTCTGCGCAGGCTGCAGCAAACTCGCCGTCGTGGGTAACAACGACGACGGCGGCCCCCTCGTCCGCGATGCGCCGCAGGGTGGCGGTGATTGAATCTAGGTGCCTGGCGTCCACCCCTGAGGTGGGTTCGTCGAGGATGACGATGGGCCTGCCGGTTGCGCGCGCGGCGGCGATAACCAGGCGCTGTTTTTGCCCACCCGATAGGCTCAGTGGGTGGCGCTCGCCTAGGTTAGCTAGGTCGAAATCAGCCAGTAGTTGTTCCCCACTTTGTCCGCTGGCGTGTGAGGCGCCAATTGTTAGCTCCCCGGCGAGGGTGTCGGAGAAAAGTTGGCGGCCGGTGTCTTGCATGACTAGGGCGCAGGCCGAGCGCCGGGTTTTGCGTGAGGCGGGCACGCCATCCAGGCTGATGGTGCCTGAGCTGGGGGCGGCTAGCCCGCACAGCACCCGCACTAGGGTGGTTTTGCCGACGCCGTTGGCTCCCGCAATGCAGGTGATCTGCCCGGCTGGGAAGTCGGCGTCGAGCCCTTCAAAAACCGGGCTGGCACCGTAGGCAAAGCTCAGCCCCCGACATGACAGGCGCACCGGGTTTGCGGCGGCTTCCCTGTTTTCCTGGTGGCCCGCCTGTTTTTCCTGGCAGCCCGCCTGGCCCTGCCCCACCCAGGTTTCGGGCGGGCCAGGATCCACAAGCGTGCGTAGCCCCAGCGAGCGACGCTGCGCCTGCCCCATGGAGAAGAACTCCGCGCCACTCCAGCGCCGCGTCACCATACCGCCTTCCATGAGCAGCACCTGGTCGGCCAGGTCACGCAGGAAGTGCAGGCGGTGCTCAACGACAACAATCGTCAGGCCCTGCTCTTTAAGTACTTTCAGGGCCGCTCGCACCTCACTAATCGCAGCGGGGTCCAGGTTTGAGGTGGGCTCATCCGCCAGCAGAACGGGGGCGCCGCTAGCCAGTGCGCAGGCCAACGCCACCTTCTGCAGCTGCCCACCCGAGAGGGTTGTAAGCTTGCGTTCCAGCAGGTGGCTGATGCCCATGAGTTTGGCGGCGCGTTCGCTTTGCTGGCGCAGTGTGGCGCGCTCGCGGCCATAGTTTTCTCCGCAGAAGGCTAGTTCTTCGGCAACTGTGTCGCAGAAGAACTGGGTGCGGGGGTTTTGAAAGACTGAGGAGCATAGGTGCCCGACGTCGGTTAAGGCGACGTCGGCGAGGTTACGTCCGTTGATACGCACCACCCCGCCTAACTCCCCTGGAGTCATTTGTGGGACCAGGCCGGTTAGTGCCTTCATGAGGGTTGATTTGCCGCAGCCTGAGGCCCCGCAGACCAGGGTGAGGCTGCCGGCGTCAGCTGACAGATCCACATCTTTCAAGGCTTCAACGCGGTCTCCCGTTAGTTCACTTACGTAGGAGAAAGATAGGGATGCAACATCAATCATGGCAGGATTCCCAGGTAGCAGCAGTATTCAAGGGCAATTACAGCAGCGACGCATACCAGGGCTAGTGCGTCCCAGCCCGTGGCGCGTAGCTGCGTAAGGCTGGTGGGGCGCGTAGAGCTGCCTAGGCCGCGAACCACACTGGAGGCCGCTAGGTCGTCGGCCACGCGCGCGATAGACGAAAGCAGTGGCACTAGGAATTGCTCAGCGATCACGAGTGGGTGGCGTAGCACGCCACGTGTGCTGAGGTCGACGCCGCGCATCTGCATTGCTTCACGGATGGCGACCGCCTCCGCCCCTACTGTGGGGATTACCCGGAAGGCAACCACCAGGGCATCAACGAAGATGCGCGGCAGGTGAATGGCGCGCAGGGCGGCTTTCATCTGTCCGATCCTGGTGGTGCGATACACGTACAGGGCCAGGCCGAAGCCCGCGAAAAAACGCGCAAACCAGTACATGATTGCCGCGCAGGTGCCGATTGTGAGTGCCACGGGATGCGGCCAAGCTGCTGAGTGCATCCAGGTAACCAGGAAGGGAGAGCCCAGGTAGATCACGTCGCAGATAAGGCATCCAAAACCTATACGCAGCGCGGACTTGGTGCTTACCTCCCAGGCCAGGGCGGCTGCTGCCAGCACCTGCACGGCGATGAGCGTCGTCGTGGGACTTGCCCGCATAACCAGCGCGTTAAGCACCAGCAGGGCCAGCAGCTTTGTGCGCGGATCCAGCCGGCTTGGCGACTCACCGGGGGCGGACTCGGCCGGCGAAATCTCAGGCAACGCCGGCCTTAGCGAAGTGCTTGCGTAGCAGGAAGCGGCCGATGAGCCCGCCGATGAACGCGATGATCATGGCGGCAACGAGCCATCCCCCAATCACTGCGGGGCTAAAGAGTGCGCGCATACTATCGGCGTAGTCTTGCCCCATTGAGGAGGCAACATCTGCATAGTAGGAGTCAGGGGCGAAAAAGATTGGCGCAAGCGGGCCAATCATCCACAGGGAGACCAGCACGTATGCCGCGATGTTGCGAGATGCGCTTAGGTAGCCGCCGCTGCGAGCAACGAGGTCAGCTAGGAAACCAAGCACCAGGGTAACCGGCAAGGTAACCCATGAGTGGCCGGTTAGGACCATCAGGAGCGCAACGATGCCTCCCATGATCGTGAGCGTGCCAAACATGCGTGAGCGCACCAGCATCAGCATGATGACCGGCCCGTTGAGGATAAGCCCAATAATCCAGCCAACAAACATGAACGCGGGGCCAAAGAAACCCAGCATTCCCGAGCACCACATTAGGACGAAGTAAACAGCTGTGAATGCACCGATCGTGACGGCCGAGCGTGCCTTTGTGACGCCCGACCCAGTAACCTGAGACATTATCGTAACCCTTCACGAAGATAAGGTTTATATAACCTAAGTTAGGTTACCCTGTTTTGAGGTTTTCGCATGAGACTTTCAGCCCTTTACCTGCGCTTTTCTAAACGGCGTTAGATCTGCGCGAGCTAAGGTTTAACGAAACAAGCAAAACGCAGGGGTGGCCAAGTTCGTTAGAACTTGGCCACCCCTTTTGTCAGCAGATTGATGTGCTGACAAACAGCTTGCTGGCTTGTAAGCGCCTGCCCCGCCGCCTGCTACGCCAGCGCCTTGGCACCCAGCGCAGGTGTGAGAAGGTTGCAGCTGGGCACTGGCGCTAGTTTTTGGAGGCTGAAGTTAGCGAGCCGACGATTCGGTCTAGGTCTTCGCCACCACTAAATTCGATGACGATCTTGCCTTTCTTGGCGCCCTGAGTGACCTTCACACGCGCGTCGAAAATGCCCGAGAGTTTGGTGGAAAGCTCACGGTTAAGCACTGCGCGGTTGCGAGCCTTAACCTTGGTCTCCCCCGCCTCAGCAGCGTCCACCTGCAAGGCCACCTGCTCTTCAGTGTTGCGCACTGACAGGCCCTCATTAACGATGCGTTCAGCCAGCTTTTCCATAGCCTCAGCGTCAGGCAGACCCAGCAGGGCGCGGGCGTGACCAGCGGACAGGGAGCCGTCAGTGAGTTGGTTTTGTACCGACGGCGGCAGCTTCATTAGACGCAATGTATTAGCAATCTGGGAGCGGGAGCGGGCAATGCGCTCAGCTAGCTCACTTTGGGTGCAACCAAAGTCGTCTAGCAACTGCTGGTAGGCGGCAGCTTCTTCCAGCGGGTTCAGCTGGACGCGGTGCAGGTTTTCCAGCAGGGCGTCACGCAGCAGATCATCATCTGCGGTTGTACGCACAATTGCGGGAATGGTTTCCAGCCCAGCCTCGCGCGAGGCGCGCAGACGCCGCTCGCCCATAACCAGCTCGTAGGCGCGTCCGCCGGGCAGCGTTTCACGTGAAACACCATCGGGCAGCGGCTCGCTTTCAGGCCAGGGGCGCACCACGATCGGCTGCAGCAAACCAACTTCTTTAATTGAAGCTGACAACTCGGCAATTTCTGCCTGATCAAAATAAGTCCGTGGCTGACGCCGGTTGGGCACAATCGCGTCAACCGGAATCTCAGCAAAGCTAGTGCCGGGCACATCCACCAGTTCAACCGGCTCCGCACCCTCAGCGGCAGCAGGGGCGGCAGCGGCGTCGTCGTTAGAAACAGCGGACCCACTAGCCAATGAGAGGGTCCCACCCGTGACCGTTTCACGTGAAACACTCTTCTTACGGGAGCCTCGATCGCGGCGCGGGGCGGGGGCTAGCAGGGAGGTGACAATCTCGGAAGTTTCCGAACTGCCCGCGAAGAACAGATCCGTGGGGCGCTGGCCATCAGTGCCAGTAGCCTCAGCGGTGTTGTGCGCAGGACGGGAAACAACTTCTTGCTCGGCGGGTTCTGGGATCAATGAGGCGAGGCCACGACCTAGCCCTCGACGGTTTTTAGCCATGTCAGTTTTCCTTAGGAGCGACGCCGGGCTGGGTAATCCCGCGCATTGAAATTTCTTGTGCCAGTCGTTTGTATGCCACCGCGCCGGTTGAGCGCGGGTCCCAGGTGACCACCGGTTCGCCGTAGGAAGGGGCCTCGGCAATACGAACCGACCTGGGAATCTTGGTTTCTAGCGTGGCGTGGGGGAAGTAGGTTTTCACCTCGGATTCGACGTCGCGCGCCAACATGGTGCGCTTGTCGAACATGGTAAGGGCGATCATCGATACATGCAGAGCCGGGTTGTAAACCTTGGCAATACGATCGATAGAACGGGTAAGCAGGGCCAAGCCTTCAAGGGCGTAGTACTCGGCCTGCATGGGGATTAGCACTTCACCGGCGGCCACGAAAGCGTTAATGGTGATAATGCCAAGTGAGGGCGGACAGTCGATAATCACGTAGTCCACGCGCTTGCCGCCGCTACGGTTTACCTCAATGAGGTAGTTGCGAACTGCTTCGCGTAGTCGTGATTGGCGCCCGACCGCCTCTAGTAGATCGATCTCCACTGAAGAAAGATCAATATTGGACACCACTACCTGTAGGTTCTCCCCTAGCTCGGTAACCTTTGCTACCTGGCTAATGGGTTTACCTTCCACTATCACGTCATAGACGGAAGGTTCACCCTCGGGGTGTTCCAGCCCGAATGCGGTGGAGGCGTTACCCTGCGGGTCAGCGTCAATAAGCAGTACCCTTAGGCCCGCTTCGGCTAGTGCCGCAGCTACGTTTACCGCAGTTGAGGTTTTGCCGACGCCGCCTTTTTGGTTAGCGACGGCGATAACTCGGGTCTGGGTGGGTGCAGCAAAGCCTAGCTCACGCACCTTCTCCAGGGCGGTGGTATCAGCCTTGAGTTGGTCGAAAATGGATGAGCCGGACACTTTGCTCCTCACGAGTGCGATCAGATCAGGACTAAAGTTTACGCGATCGACGCCCTCACAAAGGTCAGGCGCACCAAAAAATAATACAGTTGTTTCACGTGAAACAACATGCAACAGGCTGACCTCTCCAGTCACACCAGTCACACAGTTAACAAGTAGAACTGCTGGAGCACAGCCATAAAAGCCACGCCTAGATGAGCGCAGCCACTTCACTATGCACATAAAACTAGTGGGGTCCGGCACTGCCGGGCCCCACTAGTTAGCAATCAGTTAAATCACTGGCTGATACTGCAGGGTTCATCCCCGCGTGAGCGGGGAAAACATTAAAGAATCCATGAAACCATGCCAGCATCGGGGCTCATCCCTGCGTGAGCGGGGAAAACATCGAACCCCAAGTATTAACTTTCCCAGTAGGAGGCTCATCCCCGCGTGAGCGGGGAAAATTCTTAGTCCACCATTATACTGCGCAGAATGCCCAAATTTTGGAAACTGGAGTTCGCGGTTTTTAGCACCCTAGATCAACCTCATCGCACTACGTTCTGCAGTTTTCAAAACAAAAGCGAGGCACGGTTTCCCGAGCCTCGCTCACGTTGTTTGGCCACCCTTGGCCGGGTCCAGCTTTAGCTTGAACTCAGCCTTAGCGGGGCCGACGTACCTCCACCACGCGGGTGACGTCGTCGTCGCTAGTAACCACTTCATGCAGCACCGCCGGCAGCAGCTTGGCCTTCTTAATGACGTACTTGGCGTCATCAATCTCGCGCTGTGCCTGCTCCCCCTTCAGGGCCAGCAACACGCCACCAGGGGCGATCAGCGGGGAGGCCATGCGGGTCAGCTTGCTCAGGTTGGCCACAGCCCGGGCGGTCACCACATCGAAACGCTCACGCATTTCTTCGGCTCGCCCCCGCCACACCCGCACATTGTCCAGGTCTAGCTCTTCAACCACCAGCTCCAGCCAAGCGCAGCGGCGCTCCATCGGCTCAATCAGCGTCACTTCCAGATCCGGGCGTGACAAGGCCACCACCACTCCGGGCAGCCCCGCGCCTGAACCTAGATCCGCCACGCTACCGTGCCTGGGCAGGAAAGGCACCACCGCCGCACTGTTAACCAGGTGGCGCGAGTAAAGGCGCGGTAGCTCGCGCGGGCCGATCAGCCCCCGCAATTGCCCCTCCTCAGCCAGCATCTGGGCGTAGTGCTCCAGGCCAGACCAGGCCATGCCGAACATGTCGCGCATTTCGGCGGTGGGCACTTCCAGATCCTGCAGACCCGCTAGCTCGCCCGGCTGGGCCGGGGTTGCGTCAGCTTCCGGGTGACCCTGGGTATCGCTCTGGCTCTGAGCGCCCTCGGCCTGCTCACCCTGGGAGCGCTCCCCCTGGGGGTTATGGCTCATTTCAGGCTTCCTCGACGGCGTCGGCCGGGCTGTCTACAGTCTCAGCGGACTCGGCAGCCTTGGTCTCGCCAGCCTCGGCTTCAGCAGTCTCGGACTCGACGGCGCCAACTTCAGCGGCCCCGGCTTCGGCAGCCACGTCGGCCGCGTCAGCCGCCACCTCAGCGCCCTCTTCAGCCTCGTCAACCTCGTCTTCGGCGTCGTCGACGGGCAGGACCACCACGTGACGGTGCGGCTCTACCCCCTCAGACTCAGAGACCAGGCCGGCGTTAGCAACCACGTCGTGGCAGACCTTACGCTCGAAGGGGTTCATAGCCTCCAGCGCTACCGGCTTGCCGCTAGCCAACACTGACTTAACCGCCTCGGCGGCGATAGCAGTCAGCTGCTGGCGGCGCTCCTCGCGGTAACCAGCGATGTCCAGCATTAGGCGCGAACGCGAACCGGTGCGGGCCTGTACGGCCAGGCGGGTCAGCTCCTGGAGGGCTTCAAGCACCTCACCGTCGCGGCCCACTAGGGTGGCTAACTCACGCTCGTCGCCATCCTCGCCGGGGATGATGGCCACGGAGGCGCGCCCGTGGTCCACATCGATGTCGATATCCCCGCCTAGATCGGCAATATCCAGTAGCTCTTCTAGGTAGTCAGCGCCGACTTCGCCTTCTTCCTCAAGCTGCTTGACGGTTTCCTGGCTCACCAGAAAACTCCTTCCACTAGTTATAACTAAGTCTTATTAGTTTTATAAGAACTACTTCTTAGCGGAGTTACCGCCCTTATAACCCTTTTTCTTCTTGGAGCCGCCGGGCTTGTTGCCGCTGGCGTCAAAAGCCTGCTGGCGTTCGCGGGCGCGCTCGGCGTAGCGCTGCTCAGCGGTAGAGGTGGTGCGGTTCTTCTTTTTCTTGCGGTTGTTACGTACCGGCTGGACTCGCTGCCCAGGCCCCGACGACGCCGCTTCGTCCTCGCTGCCGGCTGCGGATTTCTTTTCGTCGTCGGGCGGCAGGCCCTTACGACGACGGCGCTCCTGGCGCTTCTTGTAGGCTTCAGAGCCAACTGCGGGCATATTGCGGATAGTCCACCACTGCTGACCCATGGTCCATACGTTGGAAACCAGCCAGTAAATTAACACACCAACCTGGAACTGAGGGCCGGTAATGAAGAAGATCAGCGGCATACCGTACATCATCATGCGCTGGCTACGCATAACAGGGTTGTCAGATTCGGTAACTGACTTAGGCATGTTCTTCATGGTCAGCTGGTGCATGGTGTAGAACTGCGTGGCAGTCATCAGCACGATCAGCACCATGGTCACGATCTTTACGGTGGCAGAGCCGCCATTCATAAAGGAAGAGCTCAGCGGCGCCCCAAACAGGCTGGAGGCCTGCACATCCGCTGCCAAGGCGGGAGTTAGCGGACCAATCTTTACCGGGTGGGCGCTACCGGCAGAGTTAGCGATTTCCTGCAGGCGAGCCAGCACACGGAAGAGCGCGAAGAAGATCGGTATCTGGATCAGCATCGGCAAGCATGAAGACAGCGGGTTGGTACCGTGCTTGCGGTACAGCGCCATCATTTCTTCACGCATACGCTCCTGCGATGCGGGGTCTTTCTTACCCTTGTACTTGTTCTGCAGGGCGCGCAGCTCAGGCTGCATGGCTTGCATACCGCGTGAAGAGCGAATCTGCTTCACAAACAGCGGCATGATCAGCACTCGCACCGCTACGGTTAGGCCTACGATTGACAGCACCCAGGCGGGGCCGGGCCCATCACTCATACCGATGGCAACCAGCAGCTTGTGGATGGTAACCATCACCCAAGCTTCGGCCACCTTCAGTGGCATTAGCAGTCCGTCCATTAAACTCTCCTTTTATGGTCAGCCAAGCTGGCCTTGCCGCGTCTGCGGCGCATCTTGGCCCGCAGCTGCACTAGGCACCTGGAAGCGGGCTACATCTTTGGGGTAGGCGTAACGCCAGTGCCCCACCTCGGGCACATGATCCACGCCGCCACGGCTATAGGGATTGCAACGCAAAATGCGCCACGCGCTCAACGCTAATCCCTTAAAAACTCCGTGTACCTCAATAGCCTCGACGGCGTAGGTGGAGCAGCTGGGATAGTAGCGGCAACGCGGCGCTATAGCTGGGGAAATGTACTTGCGGTACCAGCCAATGGGGGCCAGTACCAAACGCTTAAACACTTTCACCGCCTGGCGCTAACTGGCCCGGCACAGACTGAGGCACCGCTACTCCTACCCGGGCCAAAGCCCGGTCAAGCTGGCGGGCTAACTGCTGGCTAGAGGCGCCGTCGGCACCTGCTAAACCACGTACCACCAGGCGCGAACCGGCAGGCAGTAAGTCCACTCGGGCAGCTAACAGGGCGCGCAGACGCCGCTTAATGCGATTGCGGTGGGTGGCGCGGGCAACCTGCTTTTTGGGCACAACAACGCCGACGAGTGCAGGAGAGTTACCTCCGTCATCGTCGGCGTTCAAATGAACCACCAGCGCGCGGTTACCGCTGCGCACGCCGCCTTTAACTGCAGCCGCGAAGTCTTCGCTGCGCAGCATCCGATGCGGCGCACTGAGCATGTCTCAGGCAGCGAGGCGAGCGCGACCCTTGCGACGACGCGCAGCCAGGACGGCGCGACCGGCGCGGGTGCTCATACGGTGGCGGAAGCCGTGCACCTTGGCGCGGCGACGGTTGTTCGGCTGAAAGGTCCGCTTGCTCACGGGGTACTCCTGCTAGGTCTATATCGCGCGCCCGGATGGCCGCACGAAAGTTTGTGGCACCTCACCATTTTGATGAGGTCACGTGCACTGGATCCTCTGAGCGGAACCCGCATGTACACGTACGACTAATTAACGTTATATGGTCTTACACCCACCGGTCAAAGCATCTTTGCCGTGAGGCTGCCTACATCCGGGGGTGATTTTACCCATTTTCTTCTCCACACCTGCGCAAAACACCACCCCACAGCATGTGGATAACCCCACGTTATCCACAGGAAAATACATGCTTGTAACTCCGCATTCACCAGCTAGATTGCGTATATCCTCAATAAGCGGCCTAAAATTGTTCGCGGACGTCTGCTCCATCCCCAGGTGTGGATATCTCTGTGGACAACTTTGGCGCAGCCCGCAGGGCCCTGACCCAATTAGCCGGGCCCTAAACCCAATTAGTTGTTTTATGAACTTAAGGAGACGCCGTGTCCGATCCGGTAACTGACCCGGGCGCTGAATTCGGCGCTCAGCTTTGGGAAAGTGTTGTAGAAGCCCTGACCGCTTCAAACTCACTAACTCCTAGCTACCTGGCCATGGCCCGCACCTGCCACGCCGTCGATGTTGAGGGCACACTAGTAGTGGTGGTCAACTCTAAATTCGTTAAGCAGCGTCTAACTGACCGCGCGGTGTCAGCCACAATCAAGACGGCAGTTGCTGACCAAATCGGCTATGACATGCCTATTATTTACACGGTTGCGCCGGGCGCTAAGGATCTTGAGGTCATTATTAGCGCCGCCCGCGCCGCCGTGCATGGGGGCTCTGCCGCCTCTGGCGCCTCGGTTTCTGGCGCCCCGGGAGTAAATGCCGACGCCGCCGCTAGTTCCCCTGCTGCCTCCGCCGCGCCCAACTCCCCCGCCGCTCCCACAGCCTCAACCCAGGCGCCGTCGTCGCAGTTCAAAGGCACTATCCCCACCCCAGCCGAACTAAACCTAGGCCACGGCACTAACGACGCTGCCGCGCCAAGTGCCCCCCAGCAGCTAGGTCTAGAGCTAGGCCAAGAAAACGGCCTGGTGGTGCCAGATACCCAGACCGTAGTGGAATTTAGCCGCCCTGAGCAGCCCAAAAAGGCCCCGCGCGGCAAGGGGTTGAATGTGCGCCCCAGCGACGTCCTAGATGACTCCAAGTTAAACCCGCGCTACACCTTCGACACTTACGTGGTTGGCTCTTCCAACCGTTTTGCCTACGCCGCCTCTTACGCCGTGGCAGAAACCCCAGCTAAAACCTACAATCCGCTGTTTATTTACGGCGGCTCAGGTCTGGGCAAAACCCACCTGCTGCACGGCATTGGGCACTACACTCGCGCCTACCACAAGAGCAAAGTTAAGTACGTAAACTCTGAGGAATTCGTTTCAGACTTCATCACCTCCGTGTCTGAAGGCCGCATGGATGCCTTCAAACGCCGCTACCGTCAGGTGGACATCCTGCTGGTTGACGACATCCAGTTCCTGCAAGACAAAGAGCAGACCCTGGAGGAGTTCTTCCACACCTTCAATGCGCTCTATAACGCCAATAAGCAGGTAGTGCTGACCTCCGACCAGCCCACTAAGGCCCTGAAAATTGATGAGCGCCTGCGTTCACGCTTCGACATGGGCCTCTCTACTGACGTTCAGCCCCCGGATCTAGAAACCCGTATCGCGATTTTGTCGCGCCGCGCCCAGGCCGACAAATTGGATGTGCCCCTACAGGTTTTGGAGTACATTGCCAGCCGCATCTCGGCTAACATCCGCGAGCTTGAAGGCGCACTTATCCGCGTAACCGCCTACGCCTCAATTAACAAGCTACAGGTGGATCTGCCTGTGGCCGAGATGGTGCTTAAGGATCTGGTTTCCACCCAGGACACCGGCAATATCACTGCTGCACTGATCATTGGGCAAACCGCCGACTACTTTGGGATCACTATTGAGGATCTGTATTCGGCCAACCGCTCACGCACTATTGTTACCGCCCGCCACATCGCCATGTATCTGTGCCGCGAAATGACTGACTTGTCGCTACCCAAGATTGGGCGCGAGTTTGGCGGCCGCGACCACACCACCGTGATGAGTGCGGATAAGAAGGTGCGCACCCAAATGTCTGCCCAGGCAGACACTTACAAGCAGGTAACTGAGCTAACCAGCCGCATTAAGCAGGCTGCGGCCACGCCTCACTCCTAGCCGCTTCTACCTAATTCCCGACGCCGCCGCTGGGCCCTGTTTTTGGGCTTAGCGGCGGCCTTTTTTGCCCTCAAATACGTGGTTTTTCGCCCACAGGCCCTGTTGGTAAGGCTGTGGGCAACCCCGGTTTTGCTGTGCTTAACTAAGGCTCGCCTGTGGATTGGCGCTATGAGCTTTAGCACTTTCCACAGCCGCCCCGAGTTATCCCAAGCTTTGCCCACACTCAGCCCACATTCGCCGTCGGCGCGCCACCGGGCCAAAAAGTGGTTTTCCACAACTTCCACACCCGCTACTACTACTACTGACTTTTAAACCCCACACGATTTCCAAGCTCGCCAACGTAGGCTAATTGGGGAAAACCTCCGCTACGGGCGGCGCTGGCCAAGGCGTGCAAAAGTCCCACAGTGACCCTTTTGAGATGCTCTATAGGGAGATACCGGCTAAACTTTTAAGCCGCCCCTCTATATCCATCTAAGGAAGGCCTCCCAACGTGAAGCTCAGGGTAGCCCGTGACGTTTTAGCTGAAGCAGTAGCCTGGACTGCTCGCTCAGTGCCGCCCAACCCGCCGGTTCCGGTGCTGGCTGGGGTGCGTATGGAGGCTAAGGGGGATGTTGTAATCCTGTCTTCCTTTGACTATGAGGTATCTGGGCGTTGTGAAATCCCGGCCTCGGTTGAGGTTGAGGGCGAGGTACTTATTCCCGGCCGTGCACTCACCAAGTTTGCTAAGGGCTTTCCTAGCAAGCCGGTAGATATTGAGCTGGTGGGCACCCGTGTACGTTTCACCTGTGGTTCAGCTCATTCTGAGCTGCCGGCTATGCAGGTTGATGACTACCCAGCTTTGCCTTCAATGCCTGCCCAGGTGGGCACCATCGACTCTGACGTGCTTTCTAAGGCGGTAGCTCAGGTTTCGATTGCTGCTGCCCGCGACGACACCTTGCCGCTGCTGACCAATGTGTGCATGGAATTTAGCGGCAATAAGCTGACCATGCTAGCTACTGACCGTTACCGGCTAGCTATGCGCGAGGTTGAGTGGAACCCGGCTAAGCCCCTGGATGCTGTGGTGCTGCTAAAGGCCCGCACTTTAGCTGATGTGGCTAAGTCTCTGGTTTCCGGCGCCCCCATTGAGATTGCGCTTAATGACGACGACGCCGTAGCCTCACGCCTGATTGGTTTTGAATCCGGTGAGCGCCGCACTACTTCAGTGCTTAGCGACGGCGAATACCCCCAGGTGCGTCGCCTGTTCCCCGAGCAGGTCAACACCTATGCCACGGTGGGACGTAAAGAGCTACTAGATGCGGTTAAGTTTGTGTCTTTGGTGGCCGAACGCAACACTGCGCTGCGCCTAACTTTCACCGAGGGTAACTTGCATCTTGAGGCTGGCCAGGGTGAGGATGCACAGGCTAGTGAAGAGCTGGTAGCTCACCTAGATGGCAACGAAATCTCTGCTGCTTTCAACCCGCTTTTCCTGCAAGAGGGCCTAAACGCGCTATCTAGTAACTATGTGCGCTTTGACTTCACCCACCCTAATAAGCCGGCAGTGTTGGTTGGGGTAGATGAGCCTGGCACTGAGCCTGACCCCAGCTTCCGCTACTTGCTGATGCCTATTCGCTTTGGCGTGTAAGGCGTATGTACGTAGCTGATTTGGCGCTGACTGACTACCGCTCATATGAGCAGGCGGTAGTCAGTTTTCCGCCTGGAGCTACGGTACTGGTGGGTTCTAACGGGCAGGGTAAAACCAACCTGGTTGAATCCATTAACTATTTAGCTACGCTTTCCTCCCATCGAGTTGGCGCCGATACGGCCCTGGTTAGGCGTGACGCAAGCGGTCAAAATCAGCCCAACGCTGCCGTCATACGCGCCAAACTAATCACTGCCGCCCGCCCGCAGCTGTTAGAAGTAGAAATTATTTCCGGCAAAGCTAACCGGGCCCGGCTAAACCGCGCCCCTACCCGCCCCACCCAGTTGCTGGGGATTTGCCGCACGGTGCTGTTTGCCCCGGAAGATCTGGCTTTGGTGCGTTCAGATCCGCAGGTGCGGCGGCGTTTTTTAGATGACCTGGTGGTTATGATGAGCCCGCGTCTGGCCGGGGTGCGCGCAGACCACGACAAGGTGCTAGCCCAGCGCTCAGGCCTGCTGCGGGGACTTAAACGTAAAAGCGGCTCGGCGCGCGCCAGCGCCCTAGCCACTTTGGATGTGTGGGATGAGCAGTTAGCCCAGTTAGCTGCCCAGCTGATTGCCGCGCGCGTCAAACTTGTGCGCCAGCTGCGCCCTTGGGTGGCCCAGTCTTATCAAACGGTTTCACTAGCGCAGTCGCAGGCAAATCTGGCCTACCGCGCGAGCCTACTGGCTGCGCGTGGCGTAGCTGACCCGGACATTTCAGACACCGAGGCGTGGGAGGATTACGAAAATTCTCTCCTGGATGTGCAGGCCACCAGTAAAGCTTTGCTCGAAACTATGGGACAGCTGCGTCAGCGGGAACTAGAGCGGGCAGTGAACCTGGTGGGGGCACACCGCGATGACTTGACGCTGTTCCTGGGGCATTTGCCCGCTAAAGGTTTTGCTTCACACGGTGAACAGTGGTCGCTGGCGCTTGCGCTGCGTCTGGCTAGTTTTGAGCTAATGCGCGCTGATAGTGCCTTGACCAGCATTGATGGTAAGAGTGAAGACCCGATTTTGATTCTTGATGATGTTTTCGCGGAATTAGATATGCGCAGGCGTCGGGCCTTGTCGCAGATGGTGGCCCAGGCTCAGCAAGTGCTTATTACCGCTGCGGTTGGCGACGACGTCCCTAGCGAACTTGATCATCACCGTCTGCGCGTGGCCGGCTCTGTAGTAAGCGAAGTTTAGCCGTGAGCAGTGAAGATTACGGCGACCAAATGGCTGTGGCCGCGCTGGCACGCCAGCGCGAGCAGGCTTGGAATGCGGGCCATGCCCTAAAGCGCCTACCTCGTAAAAGCCCCGGTGGCCCAGTGCTAGCAGCAAGCCAAGCAGCAGGCGGGGCTCCGGCGTCGTCGTCGCTGAACGGGCAAACTGCGGGCGTAGCCCTAAACGCGGGCGCAAATGCCGCCGCAAATGCGAACCTAAGCGCAGCCCAGAATGGCACCGCAAACGCACCTGTAAATGCTGCCCAAAACCCCGCCGCAAATGCGGACGCACTAGCGCCCTGGGACGCAGTCAGTATTGGGCGTATTCGCCGGCGCCAAGAACGCCACGCCGAGATCGTCAACGGACAACCCGCCTCCCAAGCTCGCGTGTATTGGCGCGATCCGCGCTCAGGTAAACGCGAGCTGGACGGCTTTTTTCACCGCCAAGGCTGGGAAGAATCCCTGCGCATAGCCAGTGTCAAGGTGCGCTGGGAAGAGATTGTCGGCAAGGATATGGCTGAAAATTGCAGCATTTATTCCTTCAAAAATGGCCGCCTGGTAATGCGCGCCCACTCCACCAACTGGGCGCAGCAACTGCAACTGATGATGCCTCAGCTGGAGGCCCTATTTGAGCGCGAAGTAGGCCCGGGCATTGTCAAAAGCATTAAAGTGCGCGGCCCTAACGCAGATTACACCTGGCAGCACGGCAAATTGGCTGTGCCCGGGGCGCGCGGGGTGCGCGACACCTACGGCTAAAGTGTGCGGCTTGCCCAAGCGGGCGCCGTCGGCTGTGGGTACTAAGCGCCGCCACCAGGCGCCGTCGGGCAGCCGGAGCCTAAGTGATAGCTAAGGCACAGTATTTGCTTAGGGCCACACCGCCGCCAGGCCGGAAAATCGCGCCTAACACGGTAGAATATAGGTAGTTTGAGCTGCCTTACCGGGTAGTTAAACGTGCCGTTAAACCCTCCCTAGACGGCACATACAGACCTAATGCAAAGGCAAGGATCTTTTTTGACCCTGCCAAGCAAGAACGAGGAGCATATTAGACGTGGCTGAGCAGGATAGCACTGTGACTAACGACAGCTACGGAGCTTCAAATATCACGGTTTTGGAAGGCCTTGAAGCTGTCCGCAAGCGTCCCGGTATGTATATCGGTTCCACCGGTGAGCGCGGCCTGCACCACTGCGTATACGAGGTAGTGGATAACTCCGTAGATGAGGCTCTAGCCGGTTACTGTGACCACATTGAAGTCACCATCCTGCCCGACGGCGGTGTGCGCGTGGTAGACAACGGTCGCGGTATCCCGGTGGATGAGCACCCCACTGAACACAAGCCCGCAGTTGAGGTAGTACTTACCGTGCTGCACGCAGGCGGTAAGTTCGGTGGTGGCGGTTACTCCGTTTCCGGTGGTCTGCACGGTGTGGGTGTGTCGGTAGTTAACGCCCTGTCCTCTCACCTGTCCGTTGAGGTGCGCCGCGACGGTTACGTTTGGAATATTGATTTTGCCGACGGCGTCCCCACTGCTCCCCTGCGTCGCGGTGAGCCCACTGACCAGACGGGCACAACCGTCACTTTCTGGCCCAACCCCGAGATTTTCGAAACCACCGTTTTCGACTTTGAGACGCTGCGCCGTCGTTTCCAGCAGATGGCCTTCTTGAACAAGGGCCTGCGCATCTCGCTAACCGACGAGCGTGACCTATCCGTTGACGGCGACGAAATTGCCGGCAGCGAGCAAGACACCCAGGCGCACAAGCACCGCAGCGTGTCTTACATGTACTCCGACGGTCTACGCGACTACGTGCACTTCTTGAACAAAACCAAGAAGGCTGAGCTGATCCACCCCGAAATCATTGACTTCTCCGCTGAGCAAAGCGGTGAGCATGGGGGCATGAGCGTAGAAATCGCCATGCAGTGGACTGCTGCCTACTCCGAGTCGGTACACACCTACGCCAACACCATCAACACCACCGAGGGTGGTACTCACGAAGAAGGCTTCCGCACCGCCCTGACCACGCTGGTCAACAAGTATGCGCGTGAAAAGGGCCTGCTTAAAGACAAGGAAGATAACCTCTCCGGTGAGGACGTACGTGAGGGCCTAACGGCGGTTATCTCCATTAAGCTCTCTGAGCCCCAGTTTGAGGGCCAGACCAAAACCAAACTGGGTAACACTGAGGCCCGCTCCTTTGTGCAGCAGACGGTTTACGCCCAGCTAACCGACTGGTTTGACGCTCACCCGGCAGACGCCAAGGCGGTTATTAGCAAGGCTAAGCAGGCTTCTGCTGCGCGTATTGCGGCCCGTAAAGCCCGTGAAGCTACCCGTCGTAAGGGTGTGCTGGAAAGCGCTTCCATGCCCGGTAAGCTGCGTGACTGCTCCTCGCGCGACGCCTCTAACTCTGAAATTTTCATTGTTGAGGGTGACTCTGCAGGTGGCTCTGCGGTAGGTGGCCGAGACCCTGAGCACCAGGCAATTTTGCCGATTCGAGGCAAGATTTTGAACGTGGAAAAGGCGCGCCTAGACCGCGCCCTCTCTAGCGACACTATCCGCTCGCTGATCACCGCTTTTGGTACCGGCATTGGTGAAGATTTTGAGCTTGAAAAGCTGCGTTACCACAAGATCGTGATTATGGCCGACGCCGATGTGGACGGCTCCCACATTGCCACCTTGCTGCTGACGTTGCTGTTCCGCTACATGCGCCCGCTGATCGAAAACGGTCACGTCTACATCGCTATGCCGCCGCTGTACCGTCTCAAGTGGTCCAACGCCGAGCACGAATTTGCTTACAGCGACGAGCAACGCGACCGCCTGCGTGAGGCTGGCGCCGCTAAGGGCTGGCGTATGCCCAAGGAAAACGGCATTCAGCGCTACAAGGGTCTAGGTGAGATGAACGACCACGAGCTGTGGGACACCACCATGGACCCGGCCCACCGCATCCTCAAGCAGGTCACCCTGGATGAGGCTGCCGACGCTGACGAAACCTTCGCGGTTTTGATGGGTGACGACGTCGAATCACGCCGTAGCTTCATCCAACGCAACGCTAACGACGTGCGCTTCCTGGATATCTGAGCCCTCGACTACTTAAAGAACAGGAATAACTTTCGTGAGTGACGACCAGATCGAAGTAATCGAGGAGCCCGGATTCGACCGCATTGAGCGCGTCGATTTGCAGCTGGAAATGCAGCGCTCCTACCTCGACTACGCCATGAGTGTGATTGTTGGGCGCGCCCTGCCGGACGTGCGTGACGGCCTCAAGCCCGTACACCGCCGCATTCTTTACGCCATGTACGACGGCGGTTACCGCCCCAACGCGGCTTTCTCTAAGTCTTCGCGTGTGGTGGGTGACGTAATGGGTAGCTTCCACCCCCACGGTGACGCCGCCATTTACGACGCCCTAGCCCGTCTAGTACAGCCCTGGTCTATGCGCTACCCGCTGGTAGCCGGACAGGGTAACTTTGGTACCCCCGGTAACCTGGGCCCGGCTGCGCCGCGATACACTGAATGTAAGATGGCCCCCCTGGCCATGGAAATGGTGCGCGACATCGACGAAAACACCGTCGATTTCCAGGACAACTATGACGGTAAAGAGCAAGAACCCACTATCTTGCCTTCCCGTTTCCCCAACCTGCTAGTTAACGGCTCTGAGGGTATTGCGGTGGGTATGGCCACGAATATGGCGCCGCATAACCTGCGTGAGGTGATTGCGGGCACCCGGCACCTGATTGCTAACCCGGATGCCACGCTGAAAGACATTATGAAGTTCATCCCGGGGCCGGACCTGCCCAGCGGCGGCACGATCGTTGGTTTGGGCGGTATCCGTGACGCCTATGAGGGTGGGCGCGGCACATTCAAGACTCGTGCGAAAGTCTCGATTGAGCAGGTGAGCGCCCGCAAGCAGGGCATTGTGGTGACGGAACTGCCGTACATGGTGGGCCCGGAGAAGGTTATTGAGAAGATTAAGGATGGCGTTAATTCTAAGAAGCTGACCGGTATCTCTGATGTGGTCGATTTGACGGACCGGCAGCAGGGTATGCGCCTGGTGATTGAGGTGAAGAACGGGTTTAACCCGCAGGCGGTGCTGGCGGCCCTGTATAAGCACACGCCGCTGGAGGATTCGTTCGGCATTAATAATGTGGCGCTGGTGGATGGCCAGCCGCAGACCCTTGGGCTGCTTGGTTTGCTGCATGTGTACATTAATCACCGGTTGTCGGTGGTGCGCCGCCGCACCGAGTTCCGGCTGGGCAAGCGCCGCGACCGGCTGCACCTGGTGGAGGGCCTGCTGATCGCCATCGTCGATATTGACGAGGTGATTCAGATTATCCGCTCTTCGGATGAGACCGCGCAGGCGCGTGAGCGGCTCATGAAAGTTTTTGACCTGACGCAGGTTCAGGCGAACCATATTCTTGAGCTGCGCCTGCGCCAGCTGACGAAGTACTCCCGTATTGAGCTTGAGGCCGAGCGGGATAAACTGGCTGAGGAGATCGCTGAGCTGGAGCGGATTTTAGGGTCGGATACGGCGCTGCGTGAGCTGGTCTCTGATGAGCTTGCTGAGGTGGCCGAGAAGTACGGCACTGACCGCCGCACGGCGCTGAAGTCGAAGGATGATATGCAGTCGGCGATTGAGGCCGTCTCGGCGGGGGCATCGAAGGCAAAGAAGAGCCTGGGGCTGGCGCTTGAGATTGCGGATGAGCCGTGCTGGGTGGTGCTTTCAGCGTCGGGCATGGTGGGCCGCACCCCCGGTAAGCCGATGCGTGAGGCACTGGCCGACCCGGGTAAACGCCTGAAGCATGACGTGTTCACCTCTGTTGTTCCGGCGACGGCGCGCGGTGAGATTGGCGCGGTGACCTCGACGGGGCGGATGGTGCGCCTGTCGGTGATGGATGTGGTGGTGCTTGAGGA
>ERZ773203.95-NODE-95-length-45467-cov-4.254845_pt1 | contig 45467 bp, 48 predicted proteins | sample MGYA00580529_ERZ773203 | MGnify/ENA primary metagenome ERZ773203 (study PRJEB29015, sample SAMEA2738176) | human oral metagenome | biome: human oral; feature: human-associated habitat; material: saliva | place: China | collected 2177 ... | reverse complement strand
GAACCTCAAAGAAAGTTCCCAGCGCACCGTGTGTTTTGTGCGTGAGGGTGAAGCTATTGACATTTCCGAAGCACCACTCATGAATGATGTTCGTCACAGTGATGTCGAGTGCTCGGTGTACGATTACCTGCTGATTTCTAACTTTATCAATCGCAACATGACTCGCGAGGAGAAGAAGGAATACTGGCAGATTCGTATGGACGAGCTTGACGGTATCTATGAGGACTGCACCATCATTAACACCGAAATTATCTTTGAGCACGCCGACGAGGTTGCCGAGGACGAAAACTTTGCCGCGCTCTATCGCGAGAAACTTGAGCGTATGCGCGAAAAGGGCGAGATTGATAACTCACCACGCGTCATTAAGGAGACTCCTGCACCAAAGGCACCAGTAAAGGCTAAGACTGCTGAGCAGCCAAAACAGCGTAAATCTTCGAAGAAGGATGACACCCATAAGGTAGCTGAGGTAATCGAGTTCGCACCTCAGCCACCCGAGACACCGCCAGACAAGGAACTATCTAAGATTGACCAGTTAAACGCGACACTTCCGCCTGGTCATAGAATTGTTGACAAGAAACGAATTGATGGCAAAACGCGATATGTAGTTTCACAAGACGGTAGCTCCATTAAGACATATCTACTAAAGCCAGACGGCACGGTCGATACGGATGCGGTAATGCGGCGTGTTGAATCAACCTATGACGAGGACGATGATGCTAGAAATGCAACGCTTGACAACGTAAACATTGTGGCTACAACGGCATGGGGAGATGCGTTTAATGACGGTGAAGCTGAGGTTGCAGATAACCTCATTCCTCAAACAGGTGGTACGTTAGAGGATGTAACGACTGCTCAGAGCTATTATGACGATATGGCACGAGCGATTAAGGTTATGAACTTTAATTCACCGATGGTAATTGGCATGATTAACGACCTTGAATCCACCTCAACTATCGGTACTGATACTGCTATAATGATGTATCACGAGATTACAAAGCAAATCTTTGGGTACCGAAAGAAATGGATTAGACAGAGGGAGTAGTTATGAAGACTGTACTTAATATCATCAAGAGGGTATTCAGCCGCGCTAAGCGGCTGATGACCTCTGGTGTGAGATTGTTACGCCACCCAATTCGAGGAATTAAGCGCATCGGCAAAGCTAAGCTCATGAAGGCGGTTACGGGTTATTTAGTCGCAGCGCTTGGAGGTACGTACCTTACTACGGCATTGTTTACCCCAGCTAACTTTTTTAAACCAGCACAGGTAATTGCCGTTGCTCAGCGTACAGGTATTGTAAATATCATCACAGGCGGTACCTATGCACCAATCGTGAGCGGATTTAAGAACAAGTTTGGTGATTTATTCCAGGTACTTGGCGAGCGAGGAAACATTCAATCGTTTACCGATATTGCAGCCGACCTACATTCAAGCGCAGCTGATTACTTTGAGCGTGGCGAAGGCGTGTTCGACGATTCCGTCGTAGACACTGCAAACTTCTTCTTTGGAGACCTTTTCAAGGGCTTCGGTAAGCCAGAAGACTTCACGGGAGCTGGCGATTTTGATGATTTGAATATTGAGGTTCCACCTATTAACAATAGTGAATCTTCAGCAACGTCATCTAACTCTACCGATGAACTGCGCAATGCTGCACTCAAGCCTTGGGATGCAAACACCGCTCCAAACGGCTATCTTGTTCTCAACATGAAAGCAGATATTGATTATTCAATCGAAGCTGGAAATATTCACTACACTGGTTTTGATAAGTTCGGTCGTACTGGTCGCGCAGTTGGCAATATTACCTATGATATGGTTAAAGAGTCAAGCGGCTGGCGTGCTAAGTTTGCAAGCGACGTAGACTCTAAGCTGAGCGGTTGGGGCAAGAATAAGAAGATTACCTCTAATCTTCCAGGCGGTATTACCTATAGTGGTTATATGTACAATCGCTCTCATCTTATTGCAGATTCGCTTGGTGGCTATAAGCATGTCTACAAGAATGATGGTTCTATTGATACCGATAAGAGTGTTTCAGAAGCACAGAATCTTGTAACAGGTACTCGTTTCCAGAACGTTGGAACTAACAACTCTAAGGGTTCTGGCTATGGCGGAATGGCTTACTTTGAGGACATGGCACGTAAATACCTCACAGAGCATGAGAATTGCTCTATCTGGTACAGCGTTGAGCCAGTGTACGCATCTGATGACGAGATTATCCCTCGCGCGTGTATTGTTAAGATGGTTTCGTGTGATTCTGATGGAAATTCTGGAATTAACCTTGTAGGTATTGTATACAACGTTCAGCCAGGGTATACTATTGATTACACCACAGGAAACTTTACGAAGGAGTAACGATTGTTTGTAGTTGATTCATATAAACAGAAGTATGCAACGTATATTGACATGCCCGATAGAGAGTTCTTTATCAAGGCGGTTGAGTTTGCACGCGAGAATGTTGATGCTATTAAACATATCGTAGACGAGAAGGGACTTGAGTTTGTCAAGTCCCATTCTCCCATCGCATTTATCTCAAAGCTCTCTAAGCAGCTCGACATTGAGTGCGAAGTACCTCGTAAGGCTCTAAACGATTCTCGTGCGAGACGCGCATTTATCATGGGCGATGTTGACCTTGGTGAGGATGACTGGGGTGCATACTTTGATATGCGCAACAATCTAGTAAAGTTAGCTAAGGCTAACTCTACACCGTTGCTCATGTACCCAACCATGTCATATCCAGACAAACCCAGGTTCCGATTTGTGTTCCTTCCCAAGCGAGCGCTTAATCAGAAGCAATACTACCAGGCGGTTAAATGGATTTACGACTCTATCGGTTGCGAAGTAACCGATGATTCAGACTTCCGTATGATTGCCAACCGAAACCTGCCAGTGTTCTATAGTCAAGAGCAGTGTGACGAAATCTATTCAACGTTTGAAGATAAGTCTTTAAGCGCATTGGATAACTCACTGTGGAAGAACGTTGAGGTTCCTAAGAAGTACGCTACCATGGGTAAAAAGGTTCAAGCGCCAAAGGAGTTTTCAGTTTCGGAGCACACTTGCACGTTTGACGAACAGTTACTCATTCACGGAGCTTATGAAATTGCTAAAACTGCTATTTGCCAGACCTACAACAGATTCTGGTTACTGGTTCGCTCGCTCGCTGCTGCTGAAATGAGCAAGAGTGTGTCTCATGATACCGCAATGAAAATGCTCGACATTTTTGCAGACGCCGCTGAAGACGAAACAACGCGCTTGCATTGGAAGGTTGAGAATCGTAACCTCTATGAGAATCAGATGGCTCAGCTTGATTATGAGCAGTTACAGCGATGCCGACCATTGAGTTCATATTATTTCTTTGAAAAGGCAAAGAAATTTGCCTAAAGTACTTGACTCTCATATCGGCGAGTGATAAACTAACTGATTAGTAGTAAATTGACAAACAGATTTCATCGTCCGACTAGGCGGAATCTCATACGCGAGCAACTAGATTTTGTTGTTTAAACCTCCTTTCGTCTTGTATAAAGCCATCAACCAGCTTTCATTGCTCGCACCGTCGTGCAGACCTTAGCTCAACTGCCGACAAACCTCCCTGGAACTAGACCCATGCTTAACCTCCATTCAAATTAGCATAGTTCCAGGGAGTTTTTTTCTGTGAATCTAATTGTGAAGATTTTATGAAGTCATTGATTTTATGCTTGCGAACAAATGTTCGAGTTTGTTATACTTATGTTAACAAGGAAAGGACAAGTCATGATGACTTCAAAGGATAGACAGAATATGATTAACTCAATGCTCGTACTGACCTCCGAGAACGGCAGCCGTATGAGCTTCCTCCGATTCTATGGATTTGTGTTTGTAGTCTTTACTGCAATCTTCGTAATCATCGGTCTGCCAGGAGCATTTTTCCTCACCATCGTTCTTGGTACCGCTCAGCAAAACATTACCGCTCCATGGGCAATGCAAATCCACACGATTGTAAACGTGTTCTGGGGTTTCTTCGCAGCGCTGCTTATCGCAAAGTTTGCGTCTTTTATGGCTAACGGCATCTTTAGTGGCATGCTTGAGAACGTAATTGACACTAAGGGTTACGAGGGCGTGTCTGATGTTTATACGAACACTTACAATTTCGTTCTGCCAGCGGTGACACTTATCACCTTCATTGGTGTTATCTGGTACTTCGTTGCAAACCTGCCAGTCGCACTGTAATTAGTTATAAACATTCTATGAATCGTATTGACTACCACGATTATTCGTGGTAGTCTTTTCTTTATAAGCACAAATAATCTAGTTGAAAGGAGTGCTATGAAGTACGCAGTAGTAATGATTCAACAGGTGGAGGAAAACCCAGAGAATGTACTTACGCATGTTCGTAACGGTCTAGCAAAGGGCGGCGACGCATTTGAAGCAGTATGTGCTCAAATCAAGCAGCTTTGGAATGTCAAACCATTGCGACTATCTCATGCAACATATATCAACAATCGCGCCGAAATCGGCGATATGGTTCTCGTACCTTATGGTCGTTATAATTGCATCGGCATTGTTACAGATTTTACCGACGATGTAAATCCAGAGATTACCTACCGACCAATTACAAGGGTTCTTTACACCTTTGAGGAGATTGTCAATGGCTAACGACACACTCAATTCACTTACAGTTCTTGCAGATAAGCCAGCTGGAATTAGCTTTGTTGTTGACAAGAAAACGCTAACTCCTCGCGTTGACGGTTTCGATACAGTTCTCGCTGAAAACAAAGAGGTTTACAACGCACTCGCCGCTTACGAGTATGACGGTACCGACGAGGAGCGAAAGACGAATTCGAAATTCCTCGCAGCGGTAAGGAAGCGCCAAAAGGCGATTAAGGACGCTGCAAAGGTATTCAAGGCTGAGCAGTTCGCTGAGTTTGACGCACAGATGGCTGAGCTTAATATGAGCGCCGAGGACATCATCGCGCTTGCTGACGAACGCAAGAAGCTCTCTGATACTCAGTTCAAGGAAAACCGAACAAATGTTCTGGTTGACGCGTTTGAACAGTCCGCCGTTCTGTACGATTACCTCGATGGTCTATCGGCAAACGATTTTATTGAGTCGAAGATGCTCAATCGTACTACGACCGAGAAGAATGCACTATCTGCGCTCAACACAAACATTGAGAACTTTGGACGAGCTTGCGATATGAACATTACGCCTAACTGGTCTAAGCGAGAGCTTGCACAGTCACTCTCTATTAACAACTGGGATGTAATGAGCACGGTCGCTGCTTACAATGACGAAATGCTTGCTCGTGAACAGCAAGAAGCTCTCGCAGCTGCACGTAAGGCTGAGCAGGAGCTTAAAGCTGCTCGAATGGCATCGCGTACTATTCGCAAGTATTCTATTGCAAACGATGACCTTGAGAAGTTTGAAAAGCTGCTCATTGACAACAAGATTGACTTTGAGGTGATTGAGTAATGTCTGAGCTTGAGTTTAACGAAACCGACCCATCGGATATTAACTCCCTGGCAAGCTCAACGCCAGATAGATATAAAGGTGCCAACGGCATTGAATGTATCGACGCAATTCACGCAGCATTAGGAGATGAAGGATTTGAAGCGTTTTGTGTCGGTCAATGCCTAAGATATTTATTCCGTTATAAACGTAAAAACGGTCTTAACGATTTGCGTAAGGCTGAGGATTACCTGCATTGGGCACAGGAGCAGGTAGAAGAAAACACTAAGAAAGGTGTAAATTAGTTATGGAGAAAAATGAAAAACTTGTTTGGTCTGGACTTGCTATACTTGTTGTTTGCTTACTAATTGGCTATCTTGTGGCTCCGTTTAACCAGAATTTTGCAATTATGATTTTGTATATCGGCATGGTTGCTATTGGCATGTCATTGGGCGTAATATTTACTGAGTGTGATATTTGTACTCCCGCCAAACGCCGCAATACTTCTTGGGAGGATGAGTTTTATGCGTGTGCCGAGTTCGATGACGTTGCAAGAGACCTCGACGTAGAAGCGGGTAAAGTTGAGCGAGTATGCAACGCTCTTGAAAAGATTGCTACCGTAGAAGGAGCTGGCTCATTTGATGCGTGCGATATTATGGCTTGTGCGGTTGATTTTCGCGAGCGTGCTCACGAATTGCGTCATCGCTCCAACGTTCTCGTAGAAGCCAGAGATAACAGGAAGTTTGACGGTATTAAGGAGTTAGTGGTTAACTATTCAAGTGAACCAATGTTTAGGGGTTTGCGAGATACCGTTCGGTCTTACCTACCAGAGAGCTTCCAAAAGCCGATGTATCTCGATGTGGACGAGCGACTTTGCGAAATTTACAATAAGCTCTCGTCTCTTTGCGACGAACAGAAGTAATTTATTCAACGCTTAAAGCGCAAAATACATTGCTATAAATCTATCAATTAAACAGGCGACTTCATGTATAATATGTACATGAAGTCGTTTTCCTTTTAGATTGGAGTTTATATGGACGAGCGTGACGTTCACGCTTTGTGGGATGATTACTACGCTTATGCGCTGGAAAACACCAAGTCATATTTGGCAAATCCAACACGTAAATTGACGCTTATAGAGGTTGCCGCTCAGCACCCGCTAATAAATGGTGTCGCCCCAAACGAGGAGTTTTCCGCTCGATTAGATTTTGCAATCAATGTGTACAATGGTTTGATTGATGGCGGACAACAAGCGAAAATTTACGTTCCTGGTAGTAGGCACAAATATGAAGGTGTTAAAGATGATGTGTCATTAAGTGACGCTGGCGTTGAGTATCTATTAGAACATGAACTGCCGCAAGATGATATTCTTGGCATCAAAGACCTTCCACGTAATTTACAAAACGTGTATTGTTCTGAGGACGAGTGTGAAACAGCATACGAATTATTTACTAAATTTAACTGTAAGAAGTTGTTATGTGTATGCTCACCTGGTCAACTCATGAGGAAAAATTTGTACTATATAAAGTTGGGAATATTGCCAGATATGTATTCCGTTCCGTGCGATGACATGTTTCACAACACCATCGAGGAAACATTTGTTAACATTCCTAAAGTTACTCATGGTCTGTACGCGGATATTGAAAGTGTCCGCAAAGAACGATTCTGTTAGTGTTTTAGATAGGAGTTTTATATGAGAGCTAGAACTATTAAACGTATTATCAACCAAAGCCATACTGACGCTTATGACCTTATGCTTGAGACGTGGCAAGCTCTTGACAAAGATTTTGCTCAAGTCGTTGGTGACGCAATGCACGATGACGGGTGCCCAGTTACTATGGAGCTTGCAGACTTCTTCGACGAGTATGCCGAGGTTGCATATCCACTTGCGTCAAATATTAAGTGTTTCGTGAGAACGGCGCATGCAGTGTTGGAGAATCCAAACGATTCAGACTTTAACAAGATTGTCGCACTGACCGATATTTGTATTGAACTCGGTCAAGATTTAGATGGTGTATTTTTGGACGGACTGAATATGCTAAAACCATACGCTCAGCAGTATGACCTCAGCCCAATCGCTAACGCTATTAGGGAAATCCGCGAGTTCATTCTGATTATGAACGACGGATTTGTAAAGACCCGTGAGGGTATTAACGCTGTTAGAAACGGTGAGTAGTGTGGACACAACGTATGACGAGAAGCTGTTAAGGAAACAGTTAAATGCGCTCACGAGAACGTTAATTAGCTTATCGAGTAATGTATTGTCGTATTACGACGACAATCCAACGTGTTTTGACGCTTGTGAGAAACTTGATACTGCCAGTTTACGCCTGTTATCTATAGTCAAACGAGTTAACCAGAATTTGCTGAAAACTCAAACGAATGCTGAAAAACTTATTGACGACTTGAGCGATATTAGTGTATTATTGTCCGCGGCTGAGCGAGCAGTTAAATCTGAGTTGTCAAGAAATTCATATGCGGCTACGACACTTGAAAGCTGCATTGAGTGGCTTGATTCAGAGATTATGTATCTGGCGGACTACAACAAAGGGTGATGGACAATGCCGACAATCAATTACAAGATAAACATGAGGACTCTGGCGTCATTAAAGCGTGTCTACGATGCTCAATTTGAACTGTATGAATATGCTCTCCATCACAGCATACCAATTGATTACACACAAGATGTGTTTATGCGGCGCTCATTGAGCGAGTTGGCAGACTCATCTGAAAAAATATTGGCTCATATTAACCTAAACGACTACGACGACGATATGCACATGTATGTTCGTACTGCGCTTGCTTCGGTTCAAAACTCGCTTTCTGGCTTGGAATATCTACTTCAAAGTATTGAAGATTTAGACCGCCGCTTACCGCTAGGCTTGACGGGTGGGTCTGCAATGTATAGGGAAAAACTCAATGATGCGATAGATATTGCTAACGATGCTGCCAATATTCTAAATACCCGATTGATGGAGGGATACTAATGTCTGGTTTAAATTATCTTGCAAATGCGCTATTGATTGATTCCGTTGATGAAGTTCGAAATAAGATGTTAAACGCGTATAGTTATGCAGCTGTCCATAGATTTCGAATTGACCCGAACATTGACCACGATTTTAATTCAATGTGCAAAAAGCTTTCGGAAGTATCGGAAGAAATGATGGCTTACATTAGCCGACCGATATATGACCCTTGCAGAGCCGATGCTGTTGAAAATGCACTAAAGGTTGTAAAGCGGGCATACGAACTAATCCACAAAGCTGAATATTTGAACGACAAACAGATTGAAGATTCAAAAGAATCCACAACTTTGCTAGAGTCGTATGGTGAGAAGCTCACGTTTGCGGCGTTTGCAGCTTACGAAGCAATACGTACTCTTGGAGGGGCGAACGATGAATAAAGTTGTTACAGAGTTGATTGATGACTCCATAAATGGTTTAAGGCACACTCAAAAACTCTTAACTGGCGTGTATGAAAAGTATTCGAGCGTATACCCAAATGATGAACTATCCTTAGACCGCTATTTTAGAGCCATCACAAATTATTTGTTAAACGCCGTTGAAAAAGTAGTTCATGATACAAAGGTTGCCGATGGCAAGGACGAACTTATCAAGATTATCGACGACGCGATGGATTCGCTGAGACTTGCCACAGAATCTGCACGCAATTTTACGGTTGAAGCACACAAAATTAACTTTGACCAAGATAGTGATTACGATGCTTTAAGTGGACTATGTGCTTATGTAAATATAATTAGTAGAGACCTTCAAGAGATATATCTTTATCTCGACCAGGCAATAGATAAACTTAAATACGACAAAATTTTGTAAGGAATTCGCTATGAGCAATAAAACACAATTCAGTAACAAACGTGTATACGAGCAACTTTGCGATATCAGCGACAACCTTGCAGATATAACGGCTCCGATTATCGAGCTTGCCATGAACACAAGGTTTGATAATGAGGAGGAGCCATATAATTGGCGCAAAGAGGTTGTACTTAGGTGCTACGACCTTGAACAGAACATCATTTCCGAGCTTTTAAGACTTGCTAAGTTTTGCTACGACCGAACCGAGGTAAGTCTCAGAATTGAGGATTTCCAGGACTTTGCTGCAATTACGCTTGACGCAGCAAGAGAACTTCACGAGCTACGCAAGTATGTTGTTTCTTCAAAAGAGCGACTAGAGGATATTTCGGCAAAATCAAAGACCAGCTTTAAGGATACTATCAATAAGTTAGCTAAGGTTAACGATGATTATGATGAGCCATACCAAGAGTTGCTCAAATTGAGTGCAGACCTCTCAGAATACGCTTATCCAGACGTGTAATTAGTCATATTGAAAATTTGCGTCGCTTAGAATCGATTTTGTACCCGATATGAAACACAGAATTCACGCAATTTGCCAGTTGCGTGAATTTCTGCTATACTTGAGCCATTGTGTAGATTAAACGAAAGTGGGTGACTTAATGACTTTAGACACATTAAAAATTATGGCAATTGTTTCCGAAATTAGTCGAACTGACGTATTTGCTCTCGCTAATGAACACCTTGAAGCAATCCAAGTATTCACTCAAGAGATTGTGAGAACTCGACCGACCGAGAATGAATATGCGGTTAACGCTGAGGTATGCGTAAGCAAGGCATATCGTACTTATCTCGATGCATCAAACGCGGTTGTTGCAAATGTACGCAAAGCAAACCTCGATGCAATTCTTGATATGGAGCTTATGCGTAAGTTTGTTGACGAGTTTGTACACAACGCAAACATTGCCGTCTCAACCTTGGTACTAGCCATTGACAACGTTGAGTCGATTTCGTTCGGCGACACATCCGATTATGATAGCGCGCATGGCATTCGTGAGCGCCTTGTCGTTGAAATCGGCGTGGCAATTGACGAAATCAATCGCGCAATTAACAAATTGAAGGTGTATTGCGGATGACGGGTTTAGACATGGCTATTAGTCAAATTAGCGCTCGGAAATATCCGAAGCTGTGCCAAGTTCTAATTGAGTATAAGAAGGCTTCGGAGACGTTGTATTCACCAACGAAAAGTGAGGTCGCTAAAATTCTAAACCAAATTTCGGTAATTGAAATGTATCGTCGAGCAAAAGATTTGGACGGAGAAACCCGTTCAATCTTGAATGATTTGTCGTTTGAGCTATGTGATAAAGCAAATACATATTTCTACATGTGGGGGGAGTTGATGGCTGAAAATGGTTAATTTCGCAGATATTGCAAACGATATGGAACTGAATAACGTACTGAACCTTGGCGAAATGACAAGCATTGAAGCCATCGATGCGGCAGTAGATACCTACTCTAAAGACTTATTTAGTGATTTGCCACTAAATATTCCGAAGCCACAGTTTATTGATAGCTCTCAAGTTAAGAAGGTTAGCCTAGCAACTAAGCCAGTAAGTAAACCTGTTCAACTAAACACCCCACGTAAAACGGACAACCAAGAGCCATCAACAAACACGAGTAGCCCAATAATCTACTCAGAAAACTCCGATGCGCTCGTTCCTGCAAAGGGTGCTGAGCTAATTGGCATGCTACTCAATTTGCGACCAAAGTTCATTGAAACCGACGACGAGTTTGTTAGGATACTTGACGTATCTAAGCGTGTGCTTAGTGGTGATGGAAAAATTAAGCGTGGCAAGCCATCAACAGGTTGTGCTCGTAGAATGTTCTCTGGACTGTTCTTATATGCAGCTCCCGAGATTGCACCTCTCTCAAAAGCTATTTATTCGCTTGAACGCATGTTTGCCAACTCTGGTCTTTACGACCTACTCTCTGAAAAAGACCTGCAAACACTGTATATTGACGACGTTGATATTATTACCGAGAAAATTTATGACCCGCACTTTACTAATTTGACGCTAAATGGTATTATCTTTAGTGTTTACTACACATCAAATGGTATGTAACAAAAGTAGAAAGGATTTTCATGCCAGAGAATGAAGCACCAAAAGTTCTTCACCTTCTCAGAATTACGGCACCGCCCGAAAGGGCACAAGACTTGCAGTTTAATCTAATTTATCGACTGCCAGTCAAGCCTGTAACTCTCTCAGAAGCAGATGTGAACGACAATGTAATTTATATTGACATTCCGTCTGGTTCACCAGTTGTCCAGCACATTGTAGACAGTATCAATAAGCTGGACAGTTTCGACCTTACTGGTTTTGTGTTTGAGACGGTTGATTATGACCGCGAGACTGGTGAGTTTAGAGACGTCGCAAAGGTTCCTGGAATTGACTATTCACCAAAGGTGACTGCAACTCAAGAGCCTGTGAATGAGTCAAACGAGGTTTCCGAGCCAAGCGAAACCGCTACTCCTGTAGAGCCGCAAGCTGCTGTTGAGGAGCCTGTTGAGGAGTCTGTTGAGGAGTCTGTTGAGGAGCCTACCGAGCCAGAGTTTGACTATACTCCCGAGATTTCAGAGAGTTATGAGGTTACGCCAACGGTTGACGCTGCTATCGAGGATGTTGGCGACGTTCACTCTATTGAGGACGACGTAGAGGTTATTGCGGATAAAATCCGCGAGAATGACGAGCGTATCGAGCGTGCTGAGGATGAGGACGAGAAGTTTGCTGACCAGCTTGCATCAAATAACGAGCTTGGACTGTCATACGTTTCAACTCTCGATATTGAGAAGTCGGATATTCAACCATATCTGCTTCCAGAGTTTGCGGCAACCAAGGCTTGTGAGGTGGTTGCTGATAGTGTTGAGAACCCAATTCTTGCCACGAACAAGCGCGACCTCCTGCGCAATGTTCGTGAAGTTTCGATGCTTTCTGAGGACGACGATGAGAACTCAATCGTTGGAGAGGGCGTTTACGAGACTGATGAGGTAGCCGATATCCACCTCAAGTTCCTGCGCGAGACTTCAAAGCTCTCACGAGAGTTTGCAAATGACCGCTCCAAGGTACAGGATATGGATGCTGAGGAAGTTGACAGACTGCTTGGTGACATCCAAGACAAACTGTACCCAGAAATGAACCGCGACTTTGATAACGCAGACGCCGTTCGAGTTTCCGTAAAGGAAAGTATCGAAGACATGAACTCCGCAATTGTCAATTATCGTCTCGATTATCTTGACGAAATGAAGCAGGTCATGGAGAAGGCGGCGCTCGATGCAGCTATTGAGTACGCTGAGGAGAATCGAAAGAGTGTCCTCCAAGCATGCTCTGACGAAATGCTGCTCAATACCTACGAGAACGCAGCGACCTTCGGTAAGAGTACCAGCCAGGTAATCTCAATGCTGCTCAAAGCGGATTGTCTCATTGATATGAAGGATGACATTTCCGACGAGCTTCGAGCTAAATACCACGCGCTCCTTGCAGTTGCCCAGTATCGAGCACTTTCCGACAAGGCAATGGCTGAAATGGTTTGCGAGCTTACTGAGAAGCGCGCAGCTGAAATTGAGGAGTCTTACGCAACTGAGGATAGCGATGTTGACATTGACGACGTTGAAGATGTTGACACTCAAGCAGACGAGGATGAAACCGACGATGCTGAGGAAACTGACGAAGAGCCTTCCGATACGGAGGTTGCACATGAGGAGCCAGTTGCTCCAATTGATGACCTCGATGTAATCACCGACGGCGATGTATCTGACGCTGAGAATCTTGATGATTTTGGCGACCTTGATTTTGATACCGAGCCAGAAGCCGACCTCGGTTCTGATGCTGACGTAACTAACCAGCTTTCCCCAGTTTCCGATGACCTCGATTTTGGTGAGGTTGAGGACGAGATTGACGAGCCAAGTGTTCCTGGCGCCCCAGTGAATCCGCTCTCTAAGAAGGAGCAGAAGAAACTCGAGCGCGAGAAGAAAAAGGCTGAGCGTGCTGAGAAGCGCAAGAATCGTAAGCCACTTCCACTCGCAGCTAAAATCGGCATTGGTGTAGCAACTGCACTTGTTGCGATTGCGGGCGCTGGTTTCTATTTTTTCAACATGTCTAATGGCGCTGGTCGTTCAGTAGAGTCAACTACTGACCCACGCGGTCAGTACCAGGTTGGCGACTCTTACACCGTAAATGTTAAGGGTTCTGACGGTAAGGCTGCTGAGAAGAATCTAACGGTCTCTAAGTTCGTTGATTCACCAGATGATTCTAAGGATGCTATCATCGCAGTCGATAAGGACGGCAAGGAGTATCGCATTTCCTACGACAAGATGAAGGATTTGAAGAAGGCTGACGCGCAAAACGCTGATACCGCTTCAAATTCACAGACTTCTACTGACGGTGGTTCACAGTCAACCAAGTAAAGGAGTTAAAGGTGAGTACCTTTAGAGAGTTCTCTGAACAGCACTCACTTACGACAGATAAATTCCCTTACGCAAAGGCGGGGTTGCGATGTTTGAAGTTCTCAATAGGCTTTGGACTCGCAACCCTTATTGTTTATCTGTGTAAGTTTTTAATTGAGTTTCCAATCAATGCTCTAAATGATGAACTTGATGGTGCGAGCGATGTCATTTCTGACGCTGGTTCAAATGTATTAGACGTGCTTCTACAGGCACAGACCAATCTTGCCACAGCATTTAACGCATTAACAATAGTTACCGCACTGATGGTTCTTGCGTATCTAGTAATTCTTGTGTTAAGGTGGCGTTCCTACGAGCGCAATGTCATTACCAGCGACTTCAAAGCTATTTCACTCAAGCATAATCTTATTGAATCGCTAGGTATTAAGCGCGAGATTTCCGCAATCAATGCTAAGAAACGTGGCTCAGATGGTAAAACAAACGAGTTAAGTTTTGACGAGCAAGCGCAGCTTGAAGCTCTCAAAGCTATGAAAAATATGAAGGTTACTGTTAATACCAGGCAGTCACTTGAAACAGATGACCTTGAGAGTCGATACCGCATTGAAATCAATGTTCCGTTTGTCCAAAAGGATAACGAGAAGCTCCAAGCGATGTTGAAGGACTTTAACAACGTCGCAACTCGACTTGAACGCGGCGAGGTGACATTCGGCAGTCAGATTATTTCCGCTGACCAAAGCAAGATTGAATACTTCGATAGTATTGTCATTCCAGATAAGTATGCTTACGAGGATTTGTCAAACGAGAATGGACAGGTTACATACGGCGATTGTGAATACGTATATCCACTGTCAATCTTCAAAGACAATCGAGCCATTGCTGAACAGAAAAAAGCAGACGGCGCACGTTGGGCACTCGCAGCGGTCAATGACCTTGATGACCTCATTACTACCGTCAACGTTGGTGGTAAGCGACAAGGATTTAACGTTGGTTCTCGAAACCTCCTGGTTAAATATGAGTTGTCCTTCCGTCTCGAAAGTGGTAAAGAGGATTCGCTTGTTAAGTATATTGACAAGAAGTTTAACACCAAGGGAACGACCGTCGTTAATGCGGGTAATCAGATGGAGATTGTCGTGGGACTACCAGACATTTTCTCCGCACCGATTGATGTTCAGACACTATTCAAAACAGCGTTTGGTTAAGCCAATACCCTCTGCAATTCGCAGAGGGTATTTTCACATCGAACAAATCCGCCAATTGTTGCAAACATTAAAGATGAGAAATTTCTTTAACAATCGAACATTCGCGCGATTGTGTAAAGTTGACTTTAAGTTGTTGGGTATTGTAAACTATAGATATGTGTAACAAATTCTCAACACGTAAGGAGCAAAATGAGAAATGAGTTTGACGATGAGCTTGAAGCAGCTCTCGCCGATGATTCTAGTAACAAACTTGACGAGGTAAAGCCAGAGCAGGCTAAGCCAAAGTTGTTTAATAAGATTTCTATCGCAACGATAGTCGGAGCTTCTGTCGTTACCATGTTTATTGGTACGGCGATTGGCTCGGCGCTAACCGCTCATAGGTTTGAAAGTGAACAGCCCGCAGAGATTTTATCTGTAAAATCCAAGAGTTCATCATTCGACCAACTACAGGATATGCGCGAGGACGTTATTAGTTCGCTTACTAAGCAGCTTGCTGCCAAGAACAACACTCCGAACAATGGTGACGTTCAAGCAGCTACCTACAACCAAACTGAGACTACTGAGACGGCAACTAAGGTTATCACCGCACTCGTACAGTCTGGAATTAAACTTGACGACGTTGAGACATCTAAGTCATCTAGTAATAATTTGCCAAAGGAAACGCAAGACGCTATTAAGACCATGTTGGCAAACGATACGACAATTTGGAACAATAATTCGTCTGGTGTACCAAGTATTACGTTCGCTGGCTCAAATCCAGCCGTCGACATCAAAGATACTGTCGCAGTCGTATCACAGCCACAGTATTCATTACTGTATGCAGGAACTACTAAGTCTACAGGCAATACCTCATGTGTATATCTTGTAACCGTGCCTATTGCAAAGGCTGACGGAACACTAAAGACCGTTGAGTTTATCGTCTCGACCGACAAGACAAACGTTGCGAGCGTAACCTACATCGGTGAGCTTTCCCTGGCGAAGCCAGATGCTTTAACCGATGCCGTGGCTCGCGCAACAAGTGCTCTTGCCGATGCAAATCAGAACAATCAAGTATCTGCAAACTAATTGACCAAAAGGTCAAAATACGATATAATAGATTGTTTCGAGAAACTATTTCATCACGGAGGTGACGATGAAACAAGAAAACATTAGACGATTTATTCTAGCTCCGATGATTGCACTTACACTGGTAAGTGGTGCAACTGCGCCGATTGTTCGTTCAGTTTATGCAGCGGAGACAAATGATGATTGGCACTATGTTCGTAAAGAGGATTCTGGTTGTCCAAAGAAGTCAACAGATGTTGACACAACCGCAGCTTCTAAATCTGAGACAGTACACGGCGATGCATTTACGCCTGGAACCGACCAGTATAATGCCGCTAAAGCAACGTTTGATATGTTAACGCAAACATATGGTATTTCTGGAACGTGTGCTGCTGGTATTCTCGGTCATATGCATGGCGAGTCATCATTCATTGTTGACATTAACGAGGGCGGTGGACGATTTGGTCTTCACGGAAAGACCCCTGGTTCACCAGTTCATTCTTCGTGGTCTGGTGTTGGCGGTGGTATCTTCCAGGAGACCCCATACCAGAACTTCACCGAGTCTAAATTCTGGTCATATCCAAACTCTACTGACGGTGGCGGCTGGTATGCTGAGAACCAAACTGCTTTCCAGTTAGACAAGCGCTTTGCACATGGTAACTTCGTTGCAAGTGAGAACGCGAATGCCGATAACTATGCCGACCCGTCTGCAAGTGGTTTTCACGGCGGATATCCATTTAATACACGCAAAGTGTCCTCAAACTTAGACTTCTTCACCGAGAAAGACCCTCGTGAAGCGTGTAAAGAGTATTTTGTAGGCGCGGGTATTGGTATTCCTGGTAAACCTGGACAGAATAACTCCATCGAAGGTCGTATGGAAGCGGCTATGAAGTTTAACGCGCTGTTTAATCAAGATAACATTCCTGCTGACGAATCAAAAATGCAAGCGGCTGGAATTTTGAACTCTGGTCAAGCAACTGGTACCATTAACACCTCAACAGTTGATACGGTTAACACCAGCAAAAAGTGTCGCAGCGTTAAGTCTGGCGATTTAGACGCTGGAACATTCCTCGGCATCGCAAAGCAGATTGCAGCTGACGAAAACAGCGGTTACTCACAGGCAGCTGGACGCGGTAGTAGCTGGAAAACTGGCGATGATATTGACTGTTCCAACTTCGTAATGCAAGCACTTCGCCGCTCTGGTAATCCAGAGTTTGCAAAGATTGAGCAGCTTTTGGCTGGCGAGTCTAGTTTCGGCTCAGTACTTACACCACTTGGATTTGAGCGACACGACTTCAAGGCAGACGAGCTTCAACCTGGCGATATTCTTCTTCGAGACGGTCACTGCGAGATTTTCCTTGGCTGGTTTGATGTAACTAAGCTCGATGCAAACGGTAATCCTACCGAGGTTACAAAAGACACGCCAGGCGCGGTGCCACTTCAAATTGGCGCTCACACCGACGCGACCTCTGGTGGCGGAACGCCAGCTAAGGGTGACGGTGGTCAGTCCCAGAGTGGTAATTGGTATGACCCAAATTATGCCCAAGAGGTATCCGCATATCAACTCGGTAGTAACTGGACAAGTTATTGGCGTGCACCAAAGGGGGCGTTTGATTTCAAGAACAACCAAGAGCAATCCGCTAACGATGTTGCTAACACGGCAAACACTAAGAGTAACAACTCAATCTTCAAATCGGTTGACAACTTAGACTAGCTCATTTTGAGCTAGTCTTTTTTTGTGTGGAATTTGCGGATTATACCGAGCTATGTTAAAATTAAGAGTTGAAACACGGTATCTAAAACGATTGGAGATATATGGGTGATTTCTTTAAGCGACATGCGACCGCGTGTATTGTTGCATTTTTTATCGTGCTTTTTGGAGCGTGTGGCGTATATATGTGGCAAACACTGAAACCTCAGCCACCAGCGGAAATTGGTCAGATTGAAGCGCCCGCAGATAACGAAGATTCTACTGATAAAACTGATAATAATCAAACAAGCAACGAGCCAGTTAATACAAATTGGAAGCAGCTTGTATCTGATTACAATGGCAGAGATAATCTTGTAGTAACTAAAGATGACAAGGTTATTGATACTGACCCAGCAGTAGAGTCGAAGTTTACCGAGGGAATCCAAGCACTTGCTAAGGTTAACGAGAGTGACTTTGGCGAGAACGCGCAGGCTGTTGCAAATAAGTATTTCTTCGGTTACACACAGACTGCTGCACAGGTTCGCCAGTATGCTGGAATCGGTGCCGACGTCGAGGTTTCTGATTTTGTTATGTACCAGACCCCCGATGAAGGAACCGCACCACTGCGCTTCACTGCAAAGATTCACAGCAAAAAGTCTGGCTATACCCTGTATGTTGACGGCTATTACGACACCCAGGCTCAACAATTTAAGATTTCTGACGTAGTACCAAGTGAGTAATCATGAAATCAAAGAAAAAGAAAATCATAATCGGTGTAATCGTAGTCTTAATAGGAATGATTACTACTTATATGGCGGTATTCGTACCTCGCCAGACTACGCCGACCAGCGTCGGCAATATTGTCGCGAGTGAAGATAATACGCAAGACGATACCACTCAGCCAAAACCAGACGACAATTCTGACAAGCCACAGTCTACGGAAACTGACGTTCCAAAGATTGAGTCCAACGCTTACAAGATTGCACAGATGTTATCGAACGGTGATTATGCCTATACACTGAGCGGTTACGAAAAACTTGAGAAGCTCGCTAATGACCATGGTATTACACTTGATGAAAGCTGCAAAGCTCCATTTATTTACAGCTCTCAAGCTGGTTACATTGCTGTGGCTTCTATGAACAAATCGTCAAGCTACACGAAAGACGGCGATACGCTCAATGTGAGCAGTACCATCATTCACGGCATCATTTCGTCTAAAGAAGCCGATGGTAACGATGATACGCTCAAGTCTATTGCTATCGACTCACTTGAGAATCTTGACAACCAAGATGCTCACACCGATGTTGTCAATTATGTGATTTATTTGTCAAGTGACGGCGCGAGTGCTACAATCAAATGTCTGAACCCAGAAGTATTCACAAAATAGAAAGGACTGCTTAATGTGGAAGTACAGAATTAAAGATGCGGTTAAATATATTGGTAAGGCGCTACAATACACCATTCAGTTAACAGTATGCGTATTTGTTGGCGTGGCGGTAATGTCATTTATTGCTCAATTTGGTATTCAGCTCGCCATGCACTCAGCACAAGCTGGACTTGTTGACGCAGCAATGGGCTTTGTCATTATTGGTGCATCAGTAGGCGGTGCCGCTCCATTAGCAGCCCTCATCGGACATAAACTGTTTGGTCTACTCTCGAAATTCGTAGACAAGATGAACAAACGTAGAGAGGAAATCGATGGTAAGTAATAAACAAAAGTTAACTACTAAGTTCCTTAACGGAATTAAAGCTCAGACCGTTGATAATGTTAACTCTGGCTCACTCGTTGATATCATAATTATCGTATTTCGAGCAATTGGTAGAGTTATCAAATCGGTAGAGATTCTTCTAAACGATTCTCTCGGCGGAGGTGAGTAATGGAAAACCAAGAAGTTGAAGACGGTATGAACCGCTATCGCTTCATGCCTTCCATTCTTAAACCAGCTACCTACCGAGGAATGTATATTAAGGGTCTTGAAGGAATTGCTCCAAGCGCGTATGTACCATTTATTCGACTGGTTATGACTGCGGGCATCTTCCTTGCTGGACTGATATTTCTCTGGAACAACATTAGTCAAGACAACGGAGCTGCTTTTCAGTATAATGGCGTAGCGGCAGCTTTGCTCCTTATTGCGCTCATCTTGCTACTTATTGTATTTATGATGTCCGCAAATGGTGGCTCAATGCTCGGTGCAACGTTTAAGTATACGTTTGATAAGTTTGCAGAACGTGCTCGTTCACGAAAAGATTTGACACTTAAAAACGTCGGCATTGCAAGAATTAGTCCTACTACTGGCGAGATTACATTCCGCAATGGCGATATTGGAGTTGTATACGCAGTTAAAGGTATGCTCTCAACATCAACATTGCCAGCGGCAGCTAACTATATTGATGAGTCGAGGGCACGTTATTACAAAACACGAACCGCTACGGGTCAAGAAATGCGAATCACAACCATTTCTGTTAACGAGCTAAACTCCCAGCGAGATAAGTTAGATTCTATTGCTCGTCGTGCTAAAAACGGCGGACTTGACGCTACACGCGCGGCTATTGCGGACATGCAACTAAGGTATTTGAACGCACTTATTGACGACGGTAGGCAGCTCACCATGGAGCAGACGGTCATCGTTCGAGATACTGACCGTATGCAACTGCAAAAGTCAATCAGCGAGTTTGAGCGAAACGTGCCATCAATGTATGACCGTGTAAGAAGTGTTACGAAACGCGATGAGATTATTGAGCGTCTAGGCTCAGTTGTAATGTTTGGAGGTGTTAAATAACCTTGGAGTTTGTAGATAAGATTAAGGAGAATATCAAGTCTGCTACAGGTAAGCTAAAACTGGATAATGAGAAAGGCGAACTTGTTGACGAATCATCTTACGAATTTTCGCCAAGTTTCATCTATCATCGTGGTGAGTATTCAACGATTGTCCAGCTCTACGCTGAGAGTTCTGTCTCTCGCGATATGACCTTTATCGACTTCCTGGATTTGATTCCTGCAACACCACGTAAAGGCGTTAAAATCTACCTTTGCGAGAAAGACGGCGTAATTAAGGACGAGGAGCGCAATACCCTCATCAAGAAGAACGCAACCCAAGGCGCTAAGGCTATTAAAGCTGAGTACAAAGAGGACGATGGCAACGGTAAGCCTAAGACTAAGATTGAGGAAGCTCTAACACCTAAAAAGACTCAAGCCGACGTTGAGCGTGATAGCCGAGACATTGATAACTACACTGCTTATGAGAGTTTGATTAACACAACTGACTCTATTGTGTATTATCAATTCTTCCTCGTAATCACATCAAACAGTCGTTCAGAAATTGACGAGCAAATTGAAGATTTGAACACACTTCTCAAGTCGAGGTATAACGGCATTAAGTGGGATAGTACCGCTGGCGACCAGAAGGAACGATTTGTTCGTATCTTTGCGCCGCTCATCAAGGAACCATTTGTCGACACCGCAACTTGCCGTAACTACGCAGGTATTAACCTTGCAGCTTCCCCAGCTCTGTGTGACCCGTATGGCGTTGCCATTGGTGACGACTCATTCTCACTGGTAAATTCGGCAGCAATATTCGATTTTGAGGGTTCAACACAAGCAGAATCATACATTGTTATTCCAAAGAGTGAACGCATGGGACTGTATGCTGCTCGAACTGAAAAGCCATTTTCATCATCTTCAATCGTCGCTCAAGCTGCGGCAAATGACATTTGTATGGCTGGTCATAAGGCGATTCACTTTGTATTTAATGGTTTCAACTATTTAGACCCCGCTATGCACACGATGGAACAACTGCCCGATGGACTCGTTAACTGGTTTGACGTATCGAAAGTTACTATCAACCCACTTGAGGGTTTTGGTAAACTTTCTGACGTTTCTAATCTATTTAGTTTGCATCGTGAGAAACTACTAAACATCTTTGACCTGCTTAATAACTATCAGTTCGAGAGAAGTGGCGAGTTCGGATTCAAACTTCGTGCACAGGTAGACGACGCAATTATGCGTTTCTACCTCAACAACAAGTATTGGACTGCTGATGCAGGTATTCATCCAGAGCGTACAAACTTCTTGAACCTCAAGCACCCCGAAGCATACGCAACAATGGGAAACCTCATTCAGAGCTTTACATCACTTGAAGACGAAGCACGTCGTAAAGGTTCTACTAATCAAGCAGAGATTGCTCACGCACTCCACTCAACACTCGATTCTGCATTGACCGCACACAGAGCAATCTTCGGAAGTACTACAAAGATTTCTCCAAGCAACGCACTCAACACATATTACGACTTCTCAAAAATCGTAGACGAGAACGTCAAGCAAGCTCAATTTTTGAACGTCTTGAACTATGCGCTGAGCACGGTTGACACTGACGACCTCATTGTCATTCACGGCGTTGACAACCTCCACAAGTACGTGATTAACAAGATGGCGTACGGTCTGATTAAACGAGCTGAGGATAACGGTATTAGATTTATCTTCACATTTGATGCGGTCAAATCGCCAACTACGAGCGTTGATTTTGAGGGTGCCAACCATGCTGACGTATTCGCTATGCAGAGCACGTACTACACTAACTTTGCAGCAGACCCTTCGTGGACGATGATGGGCGCTCTCATGCCAGAAGAAGTCGATGATTACGCGAGAATCCTTGGTACTGATGGACTTTCGCAGGTAATTGTTAGTGGTTTAACACAACACGGAGCTTGCCAGGTTCTCTTGCACAGAGAGCGCGGACAAGTAAACAATTTTGTCAAACTATCGACACTCATTTAGAAAGGAGTACACCGTGAGAAAAGACAAATCACCAAGAACTAAAGTTATTTCACGTTACAACGCGATGTTCGTAGCGGGTGCGCTCCTTGCAGCTATCGGCGGCGTATGGATGGGTGTAGGTAACACGCAATATGCAAGTATGCTCATGCGTTCATCTTCGCCGATTGGTACACAGATGCAATTCAAGCGTTCAAACGCGCAAGTTAAGATTGTTAACCTCTATACTGATGAGTCCAACAGCGTGCTGATTGCTCGTTTGCACATTGAGGATAGCGACGGTTTGAAGATTCCTGCAAAGGGTACTGATTATCGTGTATTCGTTGCGTCGAGCGGTCTAAATGACCATGTTGGCCAAGAAATTCCAGTTCTCTTTGGTAGATACGCTGCAAACGGAGACTTCTATTTAGTTATCCCTAAGCCAACACAAGATGTATACAACGTGTACATTATGAACAAGAACTTCGTCGCAACCGAGCAATTGAGTAATCAGATTAAGGACGGTGGAAGTCAGTCGTCAAACTCTAAGACTGCAAACCCAAGCGACAATAATCTGAGTGACGCTGACATTCAGAACATTCTGAGAACGTCAATGAACAACTTTAACTATCGCGATACAGATGCTAAGTCGAAGTCAGTCGAAGTTCAAAGTGACTTGCTTGACGTTATTGGATTCCGTATCACCATGAATCCAGCCATCAACAGCGACGCTTATAAGGTTCAGACTTTGAAAGGTACGCTACTGTCCAATGATGGTCAGTTTAACTTCGAGGAGTTCTATAACCAGGCGTTTAAGGGTGCTCTCAAAGAGGATTTGGATTCTCAGTACGCGTCTCTGAACAACCAGAAGGAGCTACTGACAAAACGAGTTGCAGACCTCACCGAGCGTTTAAAGTCCGATAGCACCAATACAACTATCAAGGGACAACTGAACAGCATTCAGAGTGACCTTGACAGTGTTAACGCAAAACTGGTAGAATTAGCTAATACATATTCTTCATATGATTCAACCGCTTTTGATAAATCACTCTTTAAGAATGTAAACCAGAAAGCAACCGTAATCGGCTCTAATGAAGTTGAACAGCTAAATCGTAGCGGGAAGTGATAACTATAGATAACTACATTCCAGTAATGCAAACAATTAGGAATCGTGCTGACGCATACTCTGACGAGTGTGCGTCTCAGCATGAAAAAGAGTTTGCTGAAAAATGCTTTGAGCGAGAGCGACAAAGTTTGTCTGCACTCGCTCTTAGTAGCGATGGGCTAAGGGAAAGCGCTCGACTTTGCCACGAATGGCTTAAAGAATTTGATGCTTACAACGAATCAATTGGTAATTCGCTTCAAAGTCTAGCCGAACAACCACAGGACGTTGTTGGTCGTGATGACGAGCTTAGGCTTCTTGAGCAGGTACTTGCGCGTCCAGTTACCCCAATTGCACTACTTATTGGCGAAGCTGGTGTTGGTAAGACGGCAATTGTTGAGGAGTTCGTAAAACGTACAAACGAGGGACGCCTTCATATTGATAACACTAAGTATCTCGTAGTTTCTCTAGCACTCGGAGCGCTGTCTGCATTAGATAGAAATAAACTTCAAGCTGCTATTTCGAATGTTCTTGCAGACTTAAAGAGATTTGAGACTAAGGCTCAAGAAGCGCTCGACGATGACCAAGTTAAGGTACTTCTGTTCATCGACGAGGTTCACATGCTCGTAACTATCTTTGGAGACGGCACCAAGATTGGTGGCGACCTTGCTAAAGATAAGCTAGCGCGCGCACCTATTCGCGTCATTGCAGCTACAACAAGCCGAGAGTACGATTCAACAATCGCAGTTGATGAGCCATTCGCTGAACGCTTTAAGCGCATTGAGATTCAAGAGCTTGATAGGGACGTCGTTCACGACATTGCTCGAAATTGGTGGAGTAAAGTCGCCATCGGTTGTGATGCTATTAGTGACGATGTAGTTGAGTACATTATTGACAACAATAAGACATATCGACCATCTGAAGCAGAGCCGCGTAAAACGCTCGATACGCTCGAAGATATGGTTGCTACAGCCACGCTTCATCATCGAGCACCAACAAAAGACGACGTTGACCGAATCTTCAAAGAGCGCTTCTCCATTGAGCTTAAATTCAAGATTAATGCTGACAAAGTGTTCAACAACATCCGTTCACAGGTTCTCGGACAACCAGTGGCACTTTATACGTGGAACTTGCTGTTGCATGCCACGGCGTTTAGAAAACGCCAAAATAGCAACAGACCAATTTTTACGTGCCTATTAACTGGTTCAACTGGTACTGGTAAGTCGCAATCTGTTAAGGCTTTGGCGGAAACACTCTATCCTGGTCAACGCGTTCTGGAGACGATTAACGTTCCAGAATATGCCAACGACACAGACTCACATTTGTTCCGTGAGCGTCTAGGCGAGATAGTTCGACACAAGCCAAATGCAGTCATTCAGCTTGACGAGTTTGAGAAAGGCTCTAAGACTTTTAAACAGGATTGTCTGTATATTCTCGATGAAGGCATGGTTAACTACACGGTACTCAACCGCGAAGGACGAGTTGAAAACATGGAAGTTTCGCTGCGTAATACCATCATCATTGCCACCACAAACGCGGGCGCAAGCGTGTTCAAAGACGATACAAAGCACTCCACGTCAGAGAATGATGTACACTTTGATAAGGATGGACAAATTGTTATTACGCCGACCCAACAAGCCGAAACAGACAGGTTGCTTAGTTCGTTAAGAGAAAACCTCATTATGGGTAATGGATTTGCTCCAGAGCTTCTGGGACGTTTTGACCAAATCATTCCATATCGAGGATTATCTGAGCAGACCACCATTGACCTTATTGAGATTAAACTCATGAAGCTGCTCAAAGAAATCAAAGAAGACAATGGAATTGACGTTGTCCCAGGCGATGTGGTACAATGGTCTAATTCACAATATGATTGCCGTGCACGAGATATTGTCGTTTACATCGCATACATGTGCGTTGATGTGAAAGATTCCAACGCAGGTGGCGCACGTAGAATTGAAGCTGAATTACAATCAAATGTATTTTACAAAATTGTACAAGCTGCATGTAAATATCCAGATGTAAAGAAGTTTAAACTCAGTGTAGAAGGCGTCAATAAAGAATTAACGAGAGAGGGTGGTACGGGCGTGTATACATTGGACAACGAGATTAAGAATGAGGTGAAAGTAGTTCCATATGAATCGTAAAAAAGGATTTGCTAAAGTTCTAACCATGCTTATGCTTGTGCTGACGATGTTCATGGCTCCATTTGCGCAAGTTGCACACGCAACGCCGCTTTATGGCTGGAGTAATGGCGGAAGTCCATCTTCCGCAAATGCACTAGCAGCATACATCTTTGGCACAGGTACCGCTGGTCGCTCAAGCGGCGGCGATGTTACGATGGGTGCTTTGTCAAGGCTCAACAATATTGCAGCGAATGACGGCAAGTTGGATTACGCATATGGTGTAAATAACAACATGAACCCATTTGCAGAAGCGTCTGACCAAAATGCTATTACAGCGGCAAATAACATTAAAACGCTTTACGAGCATGGATACATTCAGTCGTTCGATAATAACGAGGACGTTGGCGCTAAACAAGGCACACTTGCACTTGCTCCAGCGGCACTGGGCGCTTCTGTATTTGCAATGGCGTTCGGTCTGGTTCAGTCAGTTCAGCAATCAATCGTTAACATCAACCCCGTTAATGTTTTCGGTCTGACCGATGATTCGACATCGGGTGTTGCTGGTGGAATGGCTCCTCAGTATGGTGCAGACGACGGAATTTTTGGCGGAACTGTTAAGAAGCTCTTTGCTGACGCTGGCGTAGATGCAAACCTCATTCGCGCGTTTGCGGGTCTTGCGCTCACTATTATGATTGCACTATTCGTAATGGCACTCATTTCTGGTCTACGCAATGTTTCACAGGGTAAGAGCGCGTTCTCAAAGGCTGGACAACTTGGTCTTCGAGTGCTCACCATTCTGTTTGCAACCCCGTTTGCAGTAGTTCTTATTAGTGGACTTTCAACACTGAGCGGAAATACCTTCCAAGCAGCATACCAGTCACTCGGTACTATCAACGATGACTTGATTGTTGACTCTCTGCAATATGCAGGTCTTACAAACTATGATGTGAGCCTACTTCCAAATGGCGGCGCTGGCGGCTCAAAAGATGTAGCGGCTCTTAATGAAGCTCTTTCGAAGAAAGCTGGTGGCTCAAATCCAAACGATATTGGAATTGAGAAGCTCGTTGGTTATGTCTCTGGCAACCAGACGTTTACTGTAAAAGATTATCTCGCTTACTTAGGTGATACTACTAACAGTGCAGTTGGCAGAAACACGAGCTTTGTGTCTGGAATGCAAAATCAAATTCTTGGCTATGGCGCTCACTATAGTTCAACACTTGCAGACCGACCATTGAGTGAAGTCTATGATTTCTCGCAAAACGGCGCTGATTCAAATGATGAGGGCAATAAGGACGTCAAAAACCGCATCGCTCCATATGGTAAGGCAAAAATTTCCGATGGCGAGAATGGTGACGGCTCTAAAAAGGTTTACATTGAAACAACGAGTGATGGCGAAAAAACTGAGTTTATCTCACTTCCATCAGACAAACTCGGCGGTGTAACAAGCGTATCTCTTGATAACCCACGTACTTACCTGTATGCAGCAAATGCTGCAAAGGATGGCTCAAACGAGGAGCTGAATACCAACTCTTATGTTTGGGGAGGTAAGTCCGAGCAAGGCTCTATGGCGGTTCACCCTTGGGACGGCTCTAAGCTCACCAAACTTGACTCTGACAAAGACGAGCCATTCGTAGCCAACATGGTTGCTCGTGCATACATCAATGCAAATGCTGGCGACAATGGCAACAACTTCACCAACCAGTCAATGGTCTTCTTGCTCCAGTCCAAGGCTAACTTCAACGATAAGAAGGAACTCGTATCTTTGACCTATAAGGCAGCTAATAACGGCGGTACGCCTGGTTCTGAGTCTGCGAGCACTGGTACTAATACCTCTAAGTTTGCACGTTACGTTATTCCACGCGCAGACCCAGCAGACTCTAGCTATCTTGTTGGTGCATATGCTAAACTTAACGTTACTTGGGTAGCAGCTGGCTGGGCAGCACTTCTCGGTCTGCTCTCTCTGGTTACAGGCGTTCTGATTAGCTCCATTGTTAAGGTATTTAAGGGCTACATTCGCGCTCAGTTCACAGGTGACTTCTTTGGACTGCTTGACATGTCCATTTACCTTGTTGGCGCAACTGGTTCGTTCATGATGTTTGCAATCTCGGTCATCCTTGGTTCAATCATTGTAAGTTTCTTCACGAGCTTTATCGCGATACTAACAACGGGACTTACGGGTGCCGCTTCGGGTGTTCAATCATCGGTTGCTAACATTCCGTTCCTCAGTTGGGCAGCAAACGGTGTGTCAACTATCATGACAACCATTCTCATGGCGTTCCTGTCGCTCATTTCAGTTGCAATTCTCACATACCCAGTTATGAAGATTAGCGTTGGTGGTGGTGAGTCCAGAACTTGTAACATTGTTGACCTTATGATTACCATTCCACTTTCAGTCGCAGCTATGATTTCTGACTGGCTGAACGCTAAGAAGGCTTTGTTCTATGGTAGCGACAGTGGTATGCCCAAGATGGGCGAATCTGCACTCGGCGGAGGTCTACAGAAAGACTCTATGCTTGGTAAGGTCGTTGGCGGCGCTGCAACTGGCGCGGTCGCTGGTCTTACTGGCGCGGCTGTTCTTGGACGAGGACTTGCTCATGCTGGAGCTTCCAGTATAAAGGACGGCGTAACGGCAGCACGCGACGCTCATAAGAGCGGTTCTTCACTCGGCGAAGCATTTAGTATCGGTAGAAGCACGGCAGCGAGTGTTGGCGCTTCATTGGCAGTCAGTTCAGCTAAACATGCGGTTGACACGGCTAAGAACTTCAAACCTTCTGGCGGCAATATTGCAGGTAGCGCACTCAAACATTTCAAGGACGTGTCCAGTGAAATGAAGGGCAATGACCGAGTTAACGCACTCAAGAAAGCCTACAACAACTTCGAGTTTACAGGCGGAGACGGAATTAACAACTCCGAGAACGCCGCTGAGGTTGCGCTTGAGAGCGGCATGGAGGGTCTTGGCGCTAATGGCGCACTCAATGCTCCAACAGTTCCTCTTGATGCAGTTGTTGACGGCGGTGCCGTAACTCAGGCTAGTGCTGAGAATCTCGATAACTCCCATGTTGGCGACAAACCAGAGACGGTTCAAGACAACAAGAAGGGTAACAAGAAAAAGCCTACAAGCAAGCGACAGGCTAAGAAAGCAGCTAAGCAAGCTAAGAAGGCTGAGGAAGCTAGGGCGCAAGAGGAGAGAATCGCCAACCAAATCGCAGCTAAGATTGAACAGAATAAGGCTGCATCCAAGGCTAAGCCAAAGGCTCCAGCTCAACCTAAGCAGCGAGTCCAAGCTAAGATTCGCGATGACCGAAAGGCTAAAGCACAGGTAAAACGCTTCTTTAAGGAAAAGTTCGTTGACCACCTTCCTGGCAAGAGTGCCGAGGAGCGCGCAGCTATGGCAAACGGCATGGAGCGAAAGATGGCACGACTTGAACAGCGAGCCAACAAGCTCAACGCTAAACGTAAGCCAACTAACTAAATAAATAAGTATCTTGCCCGTCGTAACGGGCGGGCAAGAATTACCTTGTTGCAACCTCGCGCGCGAGTTGATATAAACGTAAACGTTTACAAAATTGTTTGAAAGGAGGGAATATGAATTTCTCTGGCATCATCTCATGGCTGACTAGCACTCAGAGCGGTATTGAAGCACTCATTGCCATTATTATTGGTATCGCAGCGCTCGGCTTCTCAGTACCACTCGTATTCAAAATCTTTGGCGATTTCAAAGATGGCAATTACACCCAGGCATTTATTAAGATTGCCGCAATCGTCGGTATCTGGATTGTATATATCATCTACTCTGCTGGTAAGTTCAGTCAGTTTGCAAACGTCCTTGGTGGTTCTTCGCTGCTCGGCGTTTAGCACACGTTGCAAAACAACTTAATATGTCCTATAATAGTGTCTACTCAGTTTTCGAGTAGGCACTATTCATATATAGAAGGAGGGAAATGAACAAACAACTCAAGCGTAGAATAGCTATTTTCTTTTCAATAGTCATGATGATTATTGGAGTTGTACTCATTGGTTACTCGGCATTTCAGTACATTACGCCCATGTTACAGGGTCAAGCTATTGAAGATTTGTATGCTGACGTTGAGCCAGACAACACAGCTCAGTTTGATGAAGCTGGCAACTTAATTGAAGCAAATGACGCGCCCGTGAATCCAGACCAACTCGCGCAGAAAGCGCCAGACGCTAAAGCGTGGGTTAAAATCGACGGAACGCGCGTAAATAATCCAGTAGGAATCGCGCCATCAAACGACGAAGAATATTACCTTTATAGAGATATTTGGGGTAACTATTCCCAATCTGGAACAGTATTTCTTGATAATCAAAGTAGCCTAACTAATCCAACTAAGATTATCTATGGTCACAAAATGAACGCGGGTACTATGTTCCACGACCTCGGAGAAAAGTTTACCCAGGCTAACTTTAATGAGCTTGGTGCGCTAACTTGGTGGGATAAGGTGAACTGGACAAGCACCTATACGCCTGTTGCCGCGATGAAGGTTGACGCGAATTATACTGACGTTCGCAATACGCCAACTATGAGTCCAGAAAGACTTGCTAAGTGGGAAAAAGACTTCTACGAGAACGCAACCGCCAAGAATGATTCTGCGGATATTGCATCACGTCTTGACGGTCATCACAAAGTGGTATTTGCTGTTACGTGCAGTGGTTACGCAGCGTATGGTCATGACGCACGCACGATTGTAATGTTCGTATCTAATGAAACGGTGTAAAATGAATCGTAAATTTTCTTGCAATGTAACTTGGAAATTCCCCGACGTAATTGTAAGTCCAAGAAGCGAGTTTGTTCAAAATAGTACATATCCGTACAATAGTGAACATTTGAACAGGTTGGTTTGCTCGCCAGAGCGCGACCTCTTATACGACTTGGTACATGACGACGCAAATGATTTCGATTGTATTAAGGGGTCGGTATACGCCTTTGGACATCCAGTGATTGAATTTCTTGAACTACTTGACGAAAATCTGGACGCCGCCATAGAGGGCGTGAAGGAATCTTACAGAGATACTCACGATATTCAGAGTGTGCAAATCTGCGACTTTGATGGAACTCTCACTATGACTAAATCAGACCCACTTTGCATGCACTACAAGCCAGAACTCAATGTTAGTTTCGACGTAATTGTTGAGGGTAATGAGCCGTATGAGAAGTTGTACCCAATCGGTTACTCAGTAATTGGAGTAGTTACTGCGCTCGTACGTCAAAAGACGTTCATGCAACCAAATGGCGTGAAGATTCACGTAGGCGAGTAAAATCGAATAAGCTGCTGGCGCGGGTTAACAAATGTTAGCTCGCGTCTTTAACATAACAATTCGCGCAAAAATTATCTTAAACCCGCAGTTGCGCGGTGTGTAGACTTTGTGATATAATTAGCGTATGCTAATGCAGCCACGTAGAAAGGAAATGTATGGCTGATTTTTTCAAGAATGAAACTAAAAGGCGAATTACCGCTGGCATTGTAACGGGAGTGATGGCTTTCTCCACTGTCATTTCAAATGTAGCTCCAGCTCTCGCCGAAACCGCTGATACTGGAACTCCGACGACTGCCGAAGCGCCAGCTAATCCAGCGCCAGCTGAGACTCCTCAGCCAGCTACCGCTGAGACCCCAGCTGCACCAACCGCGTCTACAGAGGAGTCCACCCCAGGAGCAATTACTCCAACTGAGGAAAACTCTACAGTAACGGCTGGAACACCTGCTGTGACAGAACCACCTGCTGCACCAGCAGCTACCACCGAGAAGTGGAATTATGTATTTGACACTAACGGTGGTTCATTTGCCGACGGTTCAACTACTAAGACCGTCACTCTTGATTCCGATGCTCAGTCGGTAAATTCCCCAGCGACTCCATCAAAGCCAGGTATGACGTTCGTTGGCTGGGCAGACCTTTCATATACCGATGCTAAGGGCGTCAGAGGTGTATATACTGTTGACGCAAGTCATGCACAGGCTACAGACACTACCGATGCTAACGGTAATGTAACTCACACGCGAACACTTTACGCCATCTACCAGATTAAACTAAACATTACTGGCGCTACTGAGACCCCAGTTTATGTATTTGACGCTAATGGCGGTCATGCTGCTGGCGGTCCCGATACTAAGATTCAAGTACCAGAAGCACCAGGCGTTACTGAGGATAATGTTCCAGCACCAACTGTCGTTCGTGACGGATATGACTTTGTTGGTTGGGGTAAGGCTGCCACATCTGACGCAATGTCAAACCTCGGAGTAACTAATGTCAACTTTATGTCCGTTATTGCTAACGAGGTTCCAATGACACTTGATAACGGTCATGACGGTCACGTATACCATACCGTATACGCTATTTGGAAGCAGAGCGCAACTCCAACTCCAACTCCAACTCCAACTCCAACTCCAACTCCAACTCCAACTCCGACTCCAACTCCAACTCCGAACACAAATGTAGCAACCTCTACAAATATCACGTTCACACAGGACAACATTCCAAACGTTCGTGATAACGTACCAACTGACAAGATGGCTGTTCAGTTCGTAAGTGATGTTTCTCTCAATGGTACAAAGTTTATTGGCACTCCTGGTACTACCGTAACAGCTCCTTCTGGTCTTACTGACCCCGACGGTCGCACAGTTGTTAAGTGGGTAACTGACGTTAACGGCGGCGACGAGATGGCTCCAGGTGAGACCCGCGAGATTGACACACTAACTGGTGAGACCTTCCACGCTGTTTGGCAGGAGAAAGACAATGGCGCCGATGTTCAGTATAGACTTGTCATTAACGCTAATGGTGGTCACTTCGAGGGTGGTCTCGATACCATGGTTGAACGTCACGACTTCCTTCCAGCCGAAATGCATAATGTAAAGGCTGCAACTAAGATGACTCGTGACGGATTTACTCTCGTTGGTTTCTCTCACGATAAGAATGGCACCGTTACGTCCGCACGCACTCTCACCGAAGCAATGGGCATTCGTGACGCAGAGCACATTCCAGGTCACACCACTGACGGTGCACTGCCAGGTAAGACTGATGAGGTTTATACCCTCTATGCAATTTGGAAGGACAATTCCCAGACACGTACCGATGAGTACCGTTATGTCTTTATGGGTAATGGCGGACACGTTGCAGATGACGCAAACGTAATTCACTCTACCGTTGTTCGTGGCAATGACAACGACGCAAGTGCAATCTCTGCACCAGCTATGGTTCGCGATGGTTACACCTTCGTTGGTTGGGGAGCTTCTAACACTTCAACCGAAGCAGAGTCTCTTGGTGTAAACTCCGCTAACTTCTCTGGTATTACTGCTGACGAGTCCGTTGACGGTACTACCGACATTCACACTCGTCGCGTCTATGCTATCTGGAAGCAGAACGCTCCAGCTACACAGCATAAGAACACCTATGTCTTTGACGCAAACGGCGGCACTATCGCTGGCTCTACCGATACGACCAAAACCATTTCTAACGCTGACCCAACTGGCGTAACTGACGTTGCTGCTCCAAGGGCTGAGAAGGCTGGTTATGAGTTCGTTGGTTGGGCAAAAGACCCAGGCGCGTCATCTACATTCGTTCTTGGTAATGAACACGTAGACTTCTCTAGCGTCGGATTCACCGTTGAGAACGACTCTGATGGTAACATCGTCCACGAGTATAAGGTCTATGCAGTCTACAAGGTTGCAACACCAGACACCCCAGTTACACCACCTACTCCTGGCACTGGCGAGCACGTCCCAACTGACGGCGTTCCACCAACTCTTGAGCCAGTTGCAGGTAAGAACACTATTATGTTCTACTCTGGTAAGCTGAACAAGGGCGAGACAAGCGTCACTAACACAGGCGAGCATGCTGACGTTGTGGCACCTAACCGCGAGTACTCTCTCGCTGACGGTACCATGGTTAAGCGTTGGATTTCCACAGACGGTACAATCATTCTGCTGCCAGGCGGTCACTATGACGCTGATTCTATTAAGGATAAGGTCTTTGTCGCTGACTATGTAACAGCTACTCCACCAGACTATGACCCAACACATAACTATCCACAGAATGTCTCTCACATTCAGCTCCATTTCCACGCTAACGGCGGTAAGGGTGAGCACGGTGAAACCATTTACGCAATCTCTGGCGACCCATCTGCCACCGACCTTCCAGTTCGTCCAACCTTTACTCGCGAGGGCTATACCTTCAAGGGCTGGTCACGAAATGGTCTTGACACCGAAGCAAACGTAATTGTTAACAACAACATGGTTAACCTCAAGAGCATCGGCAAGCGCAGTGAGATGACTGACCCACAAGACCCACATAAGGTCATTGTCGTCTATAACGTCTATGCTGTCTGGCAGAAGAACGAAGTAACACCAGACAATCCTGTTACTCCACCAACACCAGATAATCCTGTTAACCCAGTTAACCCAGATACTCCTGGTGGACACAACGGTAGCATCACTCCTGGTGAGCCTGGCGGCGGAACTAGTACGGTAACACCAGACAATCCAGCAACTCCTGGTACCGATGGTGATAACTACTTGGGCATTCCTATTCACCATACTCAAGGTGAGCCACAGTATATCAATACTGGTAACGGCGGAACCACCACTCAGTCCGATAACGCTCCACAGGGACATTGGGTACGCAAGCGAGTTCGCAGGAACGCACTTCCTAACACAGGCGACGCAGCTTCCGCAACAGGTATTATTGCTGGTGTCGGAGCGATTCTTGCTTCACTTGGACTTTCTCGTAAGCGCAAGAACCAGTAAGCACGTTTAATGTACTAATCTCTAAGGCTCTCACCCACATGAGGTGGGAGCCTTTTATTTCATAGAAACGGAATGCAAATGGACAACAAAATACTGATTGTCGTTGACGTACAAAACGGATTTATCAAAACGCAAGAACATGTCGAGAAAGCAAATCAAATTGTGGCTCTTGTTGAAAGCGGCAATTTTGATAAAATTATCGCAACAAAATTTACAAACTACACGGGCAGCAGGTATGAAAAATACTTTAACTGGTCTGATTTGAAAACGTCAGACGAAACTGACCTATATGGCAAACTCAAAGCAGATGTAGATGCAGTATTTCATAAAACAACCTATAACTGTGTAGACGATGATTTTGTTGAACTACTCACAGAATTAAACGATTACGACGATGTTGAGGAAGTGTACATTTGTGGTTTGGACACAGATGCGTGCGTACTTGCAACAGCCATTGGACTGTTTGACCACCTCATCGCTCCAATCGTATTAGAGGATTATTGCTTCTCAACAGGAGGAGAACAATATCACAAAGCTGGTTTGAAATGTCTTGAGCGAACAATCAGTAAATCACTAATAAGAAAGGATAACTAAATGCTAAGACATGAAGCACAAACAGCCATTACCGCGGGTCTTGCTCTCAGCATGATTGCTGGCTTTGCAGCCGCCACGCCAGCTATTGCCGAGACAACTGACACGGTAACGCCGACAACTATCTCGGCAACAAATACTGTCGATATTTTAACGCCAGACGCTAGTGGCGATGTGCATTATGCAAACGATAACGGCGGCACAACCACCGTTCACATTGTCATTTCTGGTAATGGCTCTAAAGACGAAGCTACTGGAGACTTCACAGTCCCAGTTCTCACATATAATAAGGACACAAACGAAGCTACCTTCAAAGCTAACTTCAATCCGAATCAAGGCGGCATGGCTATGACGGGCTATACCAAGATTGATAACGCTGCTGGTAACTACGAAACTAACTCATGGGAAGATGATTATTCAGACTCACTTCCTTATACCATTGATGAGAACGGCGTGACCCATATCAACGTTCATGATACGTTTAATATCAGCACCCAAGACATTGATGGCAACGAAGAAAAATATGGTGGCGTTGCAGCTACCTGGATGAAATCATGGGCAGCATACGACAATTTTAAGCTGCAAGTAAACAAAGGTAACGGCGAGTACGCATCAAATAACCCAGCAGTCACATTCACTCCAACTGCTGAGGATATGGGTAATGGTTTCACCATTCCAAAGTCGTCTTTGCCAACTAAAGAAGGCTATCACATCAAAGCGTTCCGTACCGATAAATATAACCAAGATGTACCAGTCAATTTCACGACTGACGGCAACGCGGTATTCTCACTTGCTGAGCTAACTCACACACGCATTATGGCTGACGGAGCAACTCGTTACTCACGCGCTGACACATGGTTCAACGCCATTACACCAGTCTTTGAAGCAGACGTAACGGAGCCAACTCCAACTCCCGAACCAGAGCCTACACCAGAGCCTACGCCAGAGCCTACGCCAGAGCCTAATCGACCTGTAACTCCTACTGAGGACTCAAGCCACGAGACTCCAGCCCCAGCTCAAGACTCTGTACAAACACAGGAGAACCATACTGACAAAGTAACTCAGACTACTGAGGTAACTAATCGTCAAGAGAATACTAAGAAATCTGTACTTCCTAACACAGGAGATACTGCTACAGTATCGAGTGTTCTGGGAACAATCGGAACAATCCTTGTAGCATTAGGTATTCGCAAGAAGAAAAAATAATATCGAGCTAATAAAATCCCTAGTTGTTCAACTGGGGATTTTTTGCTATACTGTATGTAGATTCTGTGAACCACAACAATTACAAAGCATAATTTGCTACTATGGATTCACGAATCAAAGCCCCGAGAAAGGACTTAACAATGCTAGGAAAAGTAAAGCTGTTTTTGCTAACTCTTGTAGCGATGGTTGGACTCGCTGTTCCAGCACTTGCTGCAACATCACCAGTTGCAACAACCATCACAGAGTTTAGCCTTACCAACCTTAACAAGGAATCAATCACACGAGTTAATACTAACTCAGACTTCTACATTAAAGTTGGTTGGAAAGTAACCCAAGAGGACGCTGACGTACACGACGGCGACTATCTTGAGCTGCAAATGCCAACGCAGCTAAAATTCCCTTCAACAGAGGGAACGACATTCCCAATTTACGCACCAGATGGCGCTGAGATGGGAACTGCAAACGTTGTGGCAGGAAACCCAGGTCGTGTTCGTATTACCTTTAACAATTGGGTTGAGAACAAATCCGACATTCGCGGTACTCTTTGGCTTGCTGCGCACATGAAAGCTGGCACACCAGTAGGCGACCAAACACTGAGCGTAGTTGACCTCAACACTCACTTCTCTAGCGACCTCTCTATTAGTGCGTACACTGACGGTGAGCTGAATGACGAGAATATCGCTAAGTGGGGCGTTAAAACCGACCACAATACCGTCCTTTGGAAGGTACGTCTCAACAACGCTGGTACTACGCTCCACAATGTCAACCTTACTGACACTATTGAGAACTCCTCAACCTATGTTCCTGGCTCATTCCGCATTTACCGCGTTATGATGGATAACAAGGGTAACGTACTGCCAACCCCAGGTTGGGTAAAGATTACTGACAGCACCACTAAGCCAGTAATCGCTGAGGACGGTCACTCCTTTACATGGGATTTGTCCGCACTGCCTTTTGACGAGAACAATATGTACTGGATTGAGTATGAGACCACTTTTGCAGACCACATTGACAACTCAATCAAACTCACCTCAACAGAGCGTACTCGTTCAAGTGCATGGTCTTATGTAGCCGCTAACTCTGGCGGTAATGGTACTGGAGTTGTCAATCCAGATGACCCAGCAACACCAGAAACTCCTGGCAACACCGACAATGGAAACACTGAGACTCCTGGCGGTAACAACAATCCTAACCAAGATAATCCTGTTACACCAGTCAATCCAGACGAGCCTGTGAACCCACAGCCACAACCAGAACCTCAGCCAAATCCAGAGCCAACTCCGACTCCAAACCCAGAGCCAGAGAATCCACCTACACCAAACAATCCAGATACTCCAGTTGAGCCAGACAATCCTCAGCCAGAGAATCCAGTCAACCCACAACCAGAGAATCCAACAAATCCTGTGACTCCCGAGAACCCAAATACTCCTCAGCCACAGCCAAACCAGCCAGAGACTCCTTCCAAGCCATCCGAGAAACCACAGAAGCCATCTGAGGATTCACCTAAGCAGTCAGAGCAGAAGAAATCTACTCACACCAAGAAAGTAGCAGTTCTGCCAAACACAGGCGACAATGCAACATCTATCGCAATGCTCGGCGGCATGATTCTTTCTGGACTTACCATTATTGCAACTGCACGCAAAATGCGTCGCTAAAACACAGTAAAAACTTTGTGTAAATATTGTGTAGCATGAAAAATCGTGCTACACTTTATTTGTACAAAGAAGAAAGGAACTAATATGGCACAGTATAAGTCATACACACACGTACTACGTATTAATAAAGACGAGGTTCAAGGCATCCTCTGCGGAGATGTAGTTGTCATGCCAAAGCTGGACGGTACAAACGCATGCCTGTTCATGAAAGACGGCACCGTTCATGCTGGCTCGCGCACGCGTGAGATTAACATTAACAAAGACAATGCTAATTTCTATAAAACTCTTACCCTTAATGGAGATAAAGAGTTTCCTCAGATTATTCAGTATCTTGAATCGCACCCCGACCATATCGTATATGGCGAATGGCTTGGCGCTGATGGTGAACGCTTCCCTGGTCACATCAAAGATTATCTTAATCATGGATTCTTCATCTTTGATGTATTTGACACAACAACGAATGAGTATATTCCGTATGATACCTACAAGAGCAAATTTGGGGATTATGACAAAATTATTCCTGTAATTGGAACATTTCATAATCCATCTCGTGAGGAAATTCAATCGTGTCTCGACGAAACTGATTACAACCTCACACCAAATTCAAAAGGTGAGGGTATCGTTATCAAGAACTACAAATTCAGAGACAAATATGGTCATATTCAAATTGCGAAAATTGTACGCGACGAGTATCTTCAGCAAAAATCCATGCCAAAGAAGCCTATTCTTGCTGGACAAGATGAAGAAAATTTTGTCAATAAATTCTGTACCGACGCGTTCATGAGCAAATGTCAAGCAAAGGTTATGAATGCACTGGACATGGATAAATGGGCAAATGACAAAAAGTCAATCGGCATGTTCCTCAATCTTTGCCTAAACGACCTCATGGAAGAAGAATTTTGGGGTCACTTCAAAAAGAAAAAAGGCACCGTTGACCTAAATCGTATTCAGCAGCTTGTGTTTACCCGTTGCCGCAAATACTTGAATATTTGATAAGAAGAAAGAGAACAACTAATGTCTAAACGTTACCCACCCATTTATAGCATAGTCGCCATAATTGCGCTCGTCACAGTAGCAGCAACAAACACAAATGGCGCTGCGTTATACGCAGCAAGCACTATCGCCAAAACGCTTGCTACTTTGACAAATAACATCGCAAATTACCTTGGTTTCGTACTCACAGACGGATTCGCTATTGTGGTATCATTTGCCGACAAGTACGCTGTTTTCTGCTTACATGTAATTATCATAGCTATCTACTGCAAAATGCTATTCAGCAAACGAGCAAAAGAAGTACACAATACCATCAAACAAACACTCAACGATTATGAAAACGGACGCTGCACACAATCGGAAGCCAATTTAACACTGTACTTCTGGACAATGTGGTTTTACATGGCAACCGCATGCGTAATTGGACTTACCATTACAAACATTGTCATTCCTAACTTCTGGCATATCTCAATGGCACAACTCCTAGAAATTGTGTCAAATAATCTATTAAAAGACAGTTGTGGCGATACACTTGATGCGCCAAGCACAATTACAATGTGGGTTTTCGGTACATTATCCGCAGGAGCGATAGCTGCCATGATACATGTTTGGGTAAAGTTACACAACATAAAAAAGCAAAAACAAAAGGAGACCGCATGACTATTAACGAAGTCGGAGAACTATCGACCGCTTTACTAATTAGTCTTGGAATGTTCGTAATAGGCGTATATCTGGTTTACGTCATGTTCGGCGCGTTTAATATGAGCCGTAAAAAAGAAAATGACGCTAAAGCGATTAACAAGTATCTGCTGAGACACCTCGTAGTGTACCCATTAGTTGTGCTCGCCGTTGCTTATTGTATTTATCATTTATCTCATAATGCTATTACAGGTACAAACCATCTTTGAATTATTAAAACTAACACATTAGCAAAAGGATTGGAAACAACAAATGTCTAAACGTTACCCACCAATTTTCAACGTGATTTTATTCGCTACAGCGGTTTACATTATCGTTGCCAACCCAATGACTATGTTAATGCCGTGGATTTCAACAGTAATTAACTTCATTGCGTTTGCCGTTAGCAGCATTTTCAACGCAGTGGGCTATGTCTACGACCATTACACAATCTTCGCACTTCACATAGTAATTATTGCACTCTATGCAAAGCAACTGTTCGGCAAAGAAACAAAGGCTAAATATCTCGAAGCTATTGAGCTTGTTGAGTCAAACAAGAATCTTGATAACTATAATGAATACCGTGAAGTGAGAGACAACCTCGGTGATGTCCTAACACCAATGTATGTTGAATTGATACTCGTTTTAATTATCATCGTGTTGAACACCATTTTCCCAAACTTTTATCAGTTTACACTACTACAAGCGAACTGGGAAAGTGGCGTTGATACAGCGGGGGATATTGCAATTTTGACTTTTGTGCAGCCAATAGTGATTACGCTCATTTTTGGTACGACAATAATGATTGGTCTGGTACTCGCCTATTTCAAAGCAGACTCAATTCTTAACTCGAAACTGAGAAGTGAGGTGGGTGAAAAATAATGGATTGGCTTTTACTTTGGTGGTTGATGAGCGACGATAGGTATGATGAACCAGAGCGACCAAGATACTTTAGAGAATCTCCACCAAGAGAAGAAACTAAAGAAGAAAAGAAGGCGAGAGTAGTCTTTCTCATCGTTCTATGTATGCTTGCAATTGGCACACTAATTATCTCTCAAGATATTGGCTACCGACTGTTAGATGTAGTAAGAGCATTATCCTAACTATCACAAACCACGAAAAGGCTCCACAAAACCGACACAGCTAAAAATAGTTCTTGCAATTACTTAACTCGCCCAGTAAAATAAGAGTAACGACAAACGACGAAAGGAATTCACAATGACTAACAAAAATAAATCAGATTTCAAATCATATTATCCACACATCAATGTAACAGATTATTTATCTGAGCGCGCTAAAAAGATGCTTCATGACAGTATGGCTCGTGACCACGAATATGCAGAAACTCTTAGACGCGAAGCGGCTGTCAAGTATTGTAAATTGTGGTTTCCATTTAATCCTAACGTCGGCGTAACTGAAAAGTAAGTACACTGAAAGGAATTATCGTGCCAACAGTAAAAACAGTAGAAGTCAATTTCACATTTGCATACGTAGATAAACGACGTAAGTATACCTCCAAGGATTTCGGACTCAAATCCATTCCATATGGCGAGGGTGATGAAACCGAAGCAGACGGACTTCCAGCATATCAAGAGGAACTCGAACACGTAAAAGACGTTCTATGCAGAACCGCTGAAAAGTTCAGCCTTGACAAAAATTGCACCCGCATTACCAAGATGTTTCTAAGTGATGAGTGGGTTAGTCTCTATAATCGTGACGAGAAAGACGGAAAGCTCGACGTCGAAGTAGAGGTCGCCGTTAATGCAACATTTGAACTTCAATTTAAAAAGCCATCAAAGAATGAATGCAAAGAAACAAACGTTATTGACGACCGCCTACTTTGTGTACTAAACGAGTTTTCAGTATTGGCTCATGGGCACGCAATGTGCAATTATTGGAGTTATGAATAAAAGGAACCAACAACAATGACCGAACGATTACCTATGCTATCTGACATGATGACGTGTATCCTGGGAACAGCTTTCATTTTGTGGATATACATAAAAAGTCTAAAAGAGAATACGTTTGACGGTAAAACCTACATACCTGGATTCCTTTGCTCGTTAGCTAAGTATGGACTTGTTGTACCAATCCTTGTTATGCTTGCGCTATTAGCATTTGCACTATCTGTATGCGGCTGGGCATTCCTAGCATCACTTATTATTCATTAACGAAAGGACACATCCCAAATGACATTTCCAACAATATCTGACCCAGCAGTAGCAAAAGTGTTGCTACTCTTAGCAATTAACGCAGCGTGGCTGATTATTTGTCTATTTATCAAAATGATTGACATGGTTGTGTCCATGCTTACACTAAAAATGCCAAGTGAGCGAATCGGCTATTTATATCTCGATGGCGGAATTGTAATAAACGTTGTTTATTCAATAGTTATGATACTTACCATGATTAAGCAATAGGAGCCACAAATGCCAACCCCTCGACACTACCCACTACACCTTATCATCGTGCCAATCATGGAGCTTGCACTTATGCTTGCAATCGCAGCATATATTACCGTGATTGACATGAACCTGTTGTATCTACTCTCCATACCACTAGGAACAAGTATCGCATGGTTTCTAAGCCCGCGAACGATTGAGGATTATTGCGACCACGACTACACGAAGTACAAACAATCCATCGCACTCATGGTATCGAATTTGCTTTGTCTCATGGTTGTCACATATTACAACACACCAGTATTTGTAGCAATTCTTGTTTACGTTGGTATCTATTCAATCACCCGAAAGGCTCTGCAACCATGACCCACTACAACCTCCATCACACGCATCATAAACGTGAATCATTCACCAAACGTATGCGTGACGCGTTCAAAGCATGGCGCTTTAAGCACACCACGCTATCTTCCCTTGACCGTGTGAGCGCAGCGAACAGAACACTTGTTCGAACAAACGTTCGCGATAACCTCCGTTGAACATTCAACACCCAGTCTCGCGAACCAGCATCGAACAAACGTTCGACCAACCGCTCCATAAACGTTATATCAAAAATTTAACTATTATCCACGAACGCTCGAAACACTCGCCCTTCCTTTAACCGCTAACACTTTCCCGCTAACACTAACCCGCCAACACGAATCGAGAATACCATGCCAAAAAAGAAATCTCTCAGCGTATACCACCTATCCGCCACCGAAAACACCCTTCGCAAAATGCCCAAGTTCAATCCCTATCAAACAGGACATGGCGTAATAGGCGATACAAAGTATAACCGCCGCAAAACTAAGCGCGAGTTACGCAAACTCATTGATGAGTCATAGTATCATCGCGCCCATGGCGGCGTTTTTTTTCTATCGCACAAGTTAGCCGTGGTTAACTTACGGTACCAAGCACGACATATGAACAATTACTCATATGTTATCGCTCGACCTTTGCCCTTCCCATGACCAGGCACGGTTGGCTGAGCGCTTGGGCGCGTAAGCGCCCATAAGCGAAGCGTGTGCCGTGTGAGCGAAGCGAACAGAACACTTCCACGCTAAACGTTCGCGATAAACCTCCGTCAATCATTGACTGACCCTCATCGCGCGTACATACAACGTACATACATTGTACATACAGTGTCCAACAAACGTTGCACCAAATATCGTATTCATTTCGGTGCAAACATCGCGCCAACTGCCGTGCCAAAATCACGCCAACTGCCGTGGTATACAGTATACATACATTGTACATACACGTATGAATTTTGCCGTTATCGGCAAAATTAGTTCATAGTGAATTACTCTTGACACACAAGTTAGCCACGGTTAACTTGTGATTACTCATCGCGGCATATGAGCAATCGCTCATACGTTATCGCGCTCAGTGAGCAAACATTCATGCATTCCTGGCACATATCACTGCAAACATTTGTTAATTCCGTGTCCAACAAACAATGTAGGTGGACACATACTCTCCATCGTGTCTAACAAACACCTGCCAGCTTCCCTTGACCAAGGCGCGAATTGGTTTGGAGCGCCAGCGACAAACGTGCGCCGTGTGAGCGAAGCGAACCGAATATTCAATCGAACAAATCCGCCAATCGTTGCAAAGATTAAAGATTACGAAAATTGTACGCATGCAAAATTTGCACGATTTTCGAACAATTGACAGCGTTTTTTTTCCGACACACGTTTGCGATACAAGTTGTCAATCATTGACCCACGCCTATCGCAAACTCATTGAGGTCGGGCACTCGTCACGCTGCGCGCTCACGCGCTTGCGTTCCTCGAAACCACCCTCCCAATCAAGAAGACCCTAGCTCGCTTCATGACATATGAGCAACTATTCATATGTCGTCTCAGCAACTTGCCGCCACAGATTGTTTCCATTGTGTTACGAAAGTTAGCTATAGTTAACACATCGTCACGCAAACAAGAGTGGACATTTGTCCACTCGGTTGTTCTGCATTTAATACATCAAAAGTTTAACTAAATATCGCCGAACAATAAATCGAACAAGCGTTCGACTAACAACTTGTTAAATCGAACAAATCCGCCATTTGTTGCAAACATTAAAGATGAAAACTCGTTCCCGATGGTCACACGCGATAGCAAGTTGTTGATTTTCAACAAGACCGCATCGCGTAATCGTCATCGGGTACACGTTGCATCAACTCTGGTAAGCACACCACTTGTAAAAGTTAGTCTGGGTTAACACATATCGCAACATTTTCAACCGAACAAATCCGCCAGTTGTTGCAAACATTAAAGATGAAAACTCAACCCGACACATGCCAGCGATAACAATAGTCAATAATTGACACACGTCTATCGCGCACTCATACGGTCGGGTTCGTCACAACGCGGCTCGCGCCGCGTCGTTCCTCAAACCACCCTCCCGAAGAAGGGGGAAGCTTGCGCCGTTTGCTCAATGACATATGAGCAACCATTCATGTGTTCTCACCGCAACTTGTCAACTTGCGCAAATCCGCCACTCGTAGCAAACATTAAAGATTGCAACTTGCGACCTCCTCACCAGAAGGGAGCAACTTGCACTCCAAGCAACGCTCAGAACCACTCACGCTCCAACTTGCCCACTCCAGACCGCTCACCCTCAATCGTAAAATGAAAAAATACACACCAACCCCCATAGCCGCCGAGCTATTTCCTAATTTCATATCTGGCACAGGCACGGTTAGACGACCTGAGCTTTTTGAACAATTTTGCGTACCGATTAAAAACTCTTGACTTTTATTTTCGTAGAACTATTTGAGGAAATCGAAAAATTGAATGAGTTTTGAGGACTTAGAGTGCGGCGTGAGGCGACCTGCCAATTTACACTTGCCACTAAAAAGCTTAAGTAGGTCATTGAGTCATAAATATTTTTTAAGCAACTTTAACGTAGTGCAAAGAAATAAGCAAATAACTAACATAACATAATATCCGTTGTTACCGCTGCAATTGAAAACGCCAACGTCAAACTTTATCACTACCGCTGTAATAAGCGTTTCACTCCGATTAAAAATTCTAACTGCTGCGAACAAACCGCTACCGCTGCAATTTGAAGCGCCAACGTCAAAATTTATCACTACCGCTGTAATTAGCGTATCCAGCTAATCTAAAATTTTGAGTATCCCGCGTGCAAATAGTTACCGCTGCTAAAATTTAACAAAATACCGCTTAGCGCGTAAACAAGGAAAAGCTAGTTCTAACCGTTTTTACAAATTCTGGTAACGCGCAAATACGCGATGTACGCGACTGCGCATTTGGCATAAGCGGGTATAATTTTCGCTCTGTCTTCGCCACGCGAAAATTATACCACGCGGCAAAACGCTTGTCAAGCTTTTTCGCTAAATTTGCATGCGAGAATTTGTAAAAAATCGGTGAACGGTAGCTTTTGCCCAGTAAGCGGTATTTTGTAATTTTTGTAACCGCTGCATTATGCACGCATGGGAAATTTTAGATTAGTCTGGTCGCTAACCATTACTGCTGTTCTATAAAGTTTACTTCCACCGTTTTTAATTGTTACTGCTGCAACGGATAAGTATGT
>ERZ773203.93-NODE-93-length-45593-cov-32.049168_pt1 | contig 45593 bp, 29 predicted proteins | sample MGYA00580529_ERZ773203 | MGnify/ENA primary metagenome ERZ773203 (study PRJEB29015, sample SAMEA2738176) | human oral metagenome | biome: human oral; feature: human-associated habitat; material: saliva | place: China | collected 2177 ... | reverse complement strand
GAAGAATTCAAGACATAAAAAACTTGACACACTATCGAGTTCTCAAACAACGCACTCACAAGAAAAACCCACAAACCAAACCGGTCCGCGCGCTTCCCTCAAAGCACCAGAGAATCTTACAACCAAGATTTCTAACCTGTCAACCCGATTCACTGTGAACCAGACCGCAACACTAGAAATCCTTGAAACAAAGATCCCTTGCTACCATCAGAACCAGTTCTAAGGAACCAGCCCTTTGCGGCAGCGGGAACTATCTTAGCCCTACCCGCCCCCAACCCGTCAACCCGAAAACACGTGCACCACAACACATTTAGTTTCGGCAGGTCTCATATGGCGCAAAGCGCGCTTAGGTAACAGCGCGCTTAGCGGCGCAGGAAGCTAGCAAAGCCCAACTGCCCAATACGCGCCTCCAACTGCTCCACCTGCGCGGCCCAGTTGTCGCCGTCGGCCACAAAACCCTCAGGCGCCCCCAAACTACGCGCTACTTGCAAGGCCAAACTGGCCACGCCGGCGTCGTGAAGAGAGGACGCAACCCTAAACGCACCTTCAACCCCGCCGGGGTAACCGGGATACACCGTCAGGCGCACCTCGTAATCCACCCCCGCATTGAGTACCAGCTCCAGGGCGTGCCAGGCCTTTTCTCCCCCGCCGCCGCGCGCCACCACCTGCTGGTAGTCCGGGCCGGGCAGGGCCTTAATGTCCAGGCCCACCCAGTCGACGGCGTCGGCAGCAAGCAGGCGGGCCAAATTACCCGGATAAATACCGGCAGTGTGCAGTCCTACCACAAAGCCCAGGGCCTTAACCTCCTGGGCGGCGCTAAGTAGACCGGGCTGGCGGGTAGCCTCGCCGCCGGAAAAAACCAGGCCATCCAGCAGGCCGCGACGGCGTTGCAGCAACTCCACCACCTGCGACCAGGGCACGCTCCCCGGGGTGCGGGGATCTAAAATTTCGTGGTTTTGGCAGTACACACAGCGCCAGGGGCAGCCCTGCAAAAAGATGCTGGCAGCCAGTTTGCCGGGCCAGTCCACCGTGGATAGGGGTACCAGCCCGGCTATCTGTAAGTCGGCTGCGTCAGCTATCTGTAAGTCGGCTGCGTCAGGCATAAATCTCGGAGGTGACTACCTCGCGGGTGCGCACGCCGGCGTCGTCGAACTCAAAAGCGCTACGCAACTGGCCGTGACCAGCGGCGCTAGACTCGTCGAACATCTGCCGCTCGTGGTACTCGCCCTTCTTACCAATGTTGAAAGACTGCACCGGGCGGAAGTAACCCATTACGCGGGTCCACACCTCGCAAGCCTGGGGCTCACGCTCAGGGTGGGCGGCGGCGCAACGCTCACAAGTGAAGTGCTCGCCAGCCAGGTAACCGTGCACCGGGCAAATAGAGAATGTGGGCGTGATAGTGATGTAAGGCAGCTTGAAAGCAGTCAGTGAACGACGCACCAGTTCTTTACAAGCCTTGCCGGAAGAAACCCGCTCCCCCATGTACAGGTGCAGCACCGTGCCGCCGGTGTATTTGCCCTGCAACACTTCCTGATCTTCCAAAGCCTGGAAGGGGTCATCGGTGTAGCCCACAGGCAGCTGCGAGGAGTTGGTGTAATAGGGCTCAGCCTCAGTTCCCGCCTGGATAATGCCGGGGAAACGCTTGCGGTCCTCTTTAGCGAAACGGTAGGTGGTGCCTTCAGCCGGGGTGGCCTCCAGGTTGTAGAGGTGACCGGTGGCCTCCTGCAACTGCACCATGCGTTCACGCACGTGGTCTAAGACGCGCACGCACATCTCAAAGCCACGCGGGTCGGTTAGGTCATAGGCGTCGTCGGAGAAGTTACGCACCATCTCGTTCATGCCGTTAACGCCAATGGTGGAGAAGTGATTGTCCAAGCTACCCAGGTAGCGCTTGGAGTAGGGGAACAAGCCGTGATCCATGTGGTGCTGGATGGTGGCGCGCTTGATCTCCAGGGACTGGCTGGCCAGGTCGATCAGCTCATCCATGCGGGCCACCAGCGCCGCCTCGTCACCCTTAAACAAGTAACCCAGGCGCGCCATGTTCAGGGTAACCACCCCAATGGAGCCGGTCAGCTCAGCTGAACCAAACAGGCCGTTGCCGCGCTTTAGCAGCTCACGCAAGTCCAGCTGGAGACGGCAGCACATGGAGCGGATCATGTGCGGGTCCAGGTCAGAGTTAATGAAGTTTTGGAAGTAGGGCAGGCCGTACTTGGCGGTCATGTTGAACAGGGCGTCTACGTTCTCGCCCTCCCACTCAAAATCAGGGGTGATGTTGTAGGTGGGGATCGGGAAGGTAAATACGCGCCCGTCGGCGTCACCGGCGGTCATAACCTCAATGAAAGCCTTGTTGATGACGTCCATTTCAGGCTGCAAGTCGCCGTAGGTGAAGTCCATGAGTTCGTCGCCGATTAGCGGGTACTCGTCGCGCAGGTCGTCTGGGCAGGTCCAGTCGAAAGTCAGGTTAGTGAAGGGGCACTGGCTGCCCCAGCGGCTAGGCACGTTCAGGTTGTAGATGAGCTCCTGCATGCACTGAACGATCTGGTCATAGCTCATGTTGTCCTTACGCACGAAAGGCGCCATGTAGGTGTCAAAAGAGCTGAAGGCCTGCGCGCCGGCCCATTCGTTTTGCAGTGTGCCCAGGAAGTTAACGATCTGCCCGCACGCTGAGGAGAAGTGCTTGGGCGGGGCTGAAGCGATAGACCCACTCACCCCGTTGAAACCCTCCTGGAGCAGGCGCTTTAGGCTCCAGCCCGCGCAGTATCCGGCGAACATGTCCAGGTCGTGGATGTGGTAGTCGCCTTCACGGTGAGGGGTGCCAATGGCCGGGGTGTAGATGTGCTCTAGCCAGTAGTTGGCCACCATTTTGCCGGCAGAGTTAAGGATCAGGCCGCCCAGCGAGTAGCCCTGGTTGGCATTGGCGTTCACGCGCCAGTCGCTTCGGTCTAGGTACTCGTTGATAGTGGCAATAGCGTCGACGTCGTAGTGCTGCCCAGCAGTCATTGCTGCGGCGCCGTGGTTGGTTGCGGCTTTAGCGGAGTCAGAACGCGGATCCATCTGGCAGTCCTTTCACGAAAAAGACGCACAATGAGGTCACGCGGGAAATGGGGAGAATAACGGCGCGGCCACTACATGTTGTGCTTCGGTTTGCAAGAGACAACATTATCTTGTGGTAGCGCTTTATACAGGTCCCAAAGTCCCGAGTGAGCAACTGTGCTTTTGTAGCCAAGCGCTCCCCCAGCTGGTATAGCCGCGCGCTCCCCCAGCTCGCACGCAAAATCCGCACAAAGCCAGCTAAATCTGCCGGCCCACCCCGCAGCCGCAGGCTCGCACACAAAATCCACGCGAAGAACTGCCCTGGCCCGGTTCGCGGCCGCCGGTGATTACAACCGTCGGCCGCCACAACCGCAGCCAGGGCAGCTAGCGCTATATCAGGCCAAAACCTCGTTGAAGGCTTCGCTGGAGCTGGGGTGGGTGTAGATCGCGCCAGCCAGGTCGGCGGCGGTCAGGCCCTGCTTGATGGCCAGCGCCACCAGGTTGATCAGCTCCTGGGAGTCGATCACTAGCAGTGAGACACCCAGGATGCGGTCGGTGGCGGCGTCGATCACGAACTTAATGACGCCGTCGGGGTTGCCCACAATCTTGGGACGCGGCATAGCAGCAATAGCGGCCACAGGCTTGGAGGCCACGCGCACCTCATAGCCGGCCTCGCGGGCGGCCTGCTCACCTAGACCCACGGTCGACAGCGGCGGGTTGATGAAGGTGGAGGTGGGGATAATGCGCCCGGCAGTAGAGCGCTTACCGGAACCCACCAGCTGGTCCATCACCACGCGGTGGTCGTCGAAAGAAATGTAGGTGAACTGCGGGCCACCGTTAACGTCACCAACAGCAAACACTCCGGGCACGTTGGTGCGGCAGAACTCGTCCACAACCACTTCGCCGCGAGCGCCGGTAGCGATTCCGGCAGCTTCCAGGCCTAGCCCGTCGGTGGCGGGGCGGCGCCCGATTGCCAGCAGCACATAGTCCACGTCTAGTTCCTGGTTTTCCGACTCGCCTGCGGGGGTGGTCAGGGTGTAGTTAACGACGACGCCGTCGCCGCTTTCCACGAAGGAGGCCACCTTGGCGCCATTTACGAACTGCACCCCGTGCTTGGCCAGAATGTCGGTGGCGACGCTAGCCACGTCGGCGTCGAAACGGGTGAAGGGGACCGGGGCGGCGTCGATTACCGTAACTTCCACGCCGAGCTGGGCGAACATGTCGGCGTATTCCAGGCCGATGGGGCCGCCACCCACTACCGCCAGGCGGCCGGGTAGGGTGGGTAGGAACTGGATGCCGGTGGAGTCAACGACGCGCTTGGAGTCAACGCCGGGGATCGGGGGCACTACCGGACGGGCGCCGGTGTTGATGATGATGGTGTCGGCGGTTAGCAGCTGGGCGCCCTGCTCACCGTTTACGCGCACGGTCTTGGGGCCCACGAATTCGCCGGTGCCGTCGTAGATGTCTACGCCCTTGTCGGCAACCATGTGGTAGTTGGCGTTGTTGAGCTTTTCAATTAGGGCGTTGCGGGCCTTTTGGGCGCCAGCGAAGATGGCGGCATCGGAGCTAGCTTCAGCTTCGCGGGCCTTGGCGGCCAGGGCCTGCTCGACTTCCACGATTAGTTTCTTGGTGGGCACGCAGGCAATGTTGATGCAGGTGCCGCCGTACATGGCGGGGCTGGCCTCTACCAGCGCCACTTTCTGGCCGCGTAGGGCCAGCTTCTGGGCAATGGTTTTGCCGGCTTTGCCCCAGCCGACAACTAGGGCGTCGTAGTTCTTGGTGGTTTCGTCGAGGCTCACTTGCGGCTCCTGATCGATGGTGGGGACGACGGCGCCCAACTGGTGCGCTTACCGTCGCAAGTCCTAACGCCTCTATGAACCGACTTTAGTCCCAGCTTATTCCTGTTAGTTGGCTCTACTTCGCTGTGATCGGGCCAACCACGCGCGGGGCAACGTTAACGCCCAGGCCGGCAGCGGCGGCATTGGCGCCGGCGCCAGAGCGGCCCGCTCAGGGAAGTTGCGGGCGCAGCCAGGCAGCGCCAACCTTGCGCGCGCAGCCGGGCGGCGCCGCACCGTTGAGGACCTGACCAACCCCCGCGCGGGCGCAACGTTAACGCCCAGGCCGGCGCCGTCGTCGTCGAGAGGCCGCACCACAGAACGTGGGCCACCCACACCAAAACCAACAGATTCTTTCAAAACTTTTCACTTTCTATCTTGCCAGTGACTAGACTTGACCCTGACCCAACCCTTCTCACAAGGAGATACGATGGCGTACTTCAAAAAGTGGCTGGCAGTGCCCGCAGTGGCGGCGCTGTCATTGTCACTGCTGCCAACGGCGGCATTGAGCGTAGCCAACGCTGAGTCGACACAGGGCCGCAATGTGGCTCTGGCAAGCGCAGGTACCACCGTTTCCGCTTCCGGTCAGGAAGTTGCCGGCCAGTGGGGGCCGGATAAGGTAAACGACGGCGTAATCAACGTTGGTGCCGCCAAAGCCGATCAGTCACGTTGGTCTTCAAACACTGCCGACGACGCTCAGGTCACTTTGACCTTCTCAAAACCCACCAAGATCCACCACGTCGCGATTCACTGGGAGGTGGCTTGCGCAGCCGCCTACCACCTAGAGGTATCCACCGACGGAACTACCTTCAAACGCGCCACTGATACCATTAGGCCCACGTGTGGCACCGCCGATGGCGCCGCACGAGACGAGCAGAAACTCACCAAAGTCAGTGCCGACGCCGCCTATAAAGCTATTCGTATGCAGGCTGAAGACCGTACTCCCTTTGGTGGAGTTAAATACGGTGTGTCCCTATGGGAGTTTGAAGTGTGGGATGGTCCTCAAGCAAACACTAACCCCAGCCAGCCAGCCGCCAACACTGGCCTAGGCCTGGTGCCCCTACCGGCAGAGCTAAAAGACAACTCTGCCAGCCAGGACTCTTTTGAGCTCAGCCAAGACACTAAGCTAGTCGCCCTCGGGGCAGCTAAGGACGCGGCTGAGCTATTTGCTGCCCAGGCCCGTCTATCCACCGGCTACCCGCTGCCGGTGGTTGACTCTGGCGAGGCCAGCGGCAACATTACTTTCAAAACCGGTGCGGTTGCCGGTCACAGCGGCGAAGAAGCCTACGCCCTGACCTCCACCAAGAGCGGGGTAACTATCACCGCTAACGCCGCTCACGGTTTCTTCAACGCCACCCAGACGCTGCGTCAGCTACTGCCGGGCTTCATCAACTCCAAGTACCCGGTCTATGCAGCCTGGGAGGTGCCCGCCGTCGAGATTAAAGACTCCCCGCGCTACGCCTACCGGGCCATCATGCTTGACCCAGCCCGCTCTTTCCTGACGGTAGACGAAGTCAAGCACGTACTTGACCAGATGGCCTCACTAAAGATGAGCTACCTGCACTTCCACCTGGCTGACGACCAGGGTTGGCGCATTGAGATCACCAATGAGGGCCGCGCTGAGGGCGACACCATCGACTACACCCGCCTAACCGGCGTTTCTGGCCGCACCGCCATGAACATGCACGACAAGGCCAAGTCCAATGAGGTGGGCCGCACCGGCTACTACACCCAGGCACAGTACAAGGAAATTGTGGCCTACGCCGCCGCCCGCCACATCACCCTGGTGCCCGAAATTGACCTGCCTGGTCACACCAACGCCGCCCTGCACGCAATCCCACAGCTGAACACGGCCGGCTCCTCCCACCAGGCCACCACCGCCGAACCCACCGCCCCCGCTAACGGCACCGGCGCGGTTGGCTACTCCTACCTGGACCCCAACTCTGAAGTGTCCTTTACCTTCGTAAAGCACGTGCTGGGCCAGTTGGCGGCCATCACCCCCGGCGCCTACCTGCACGTGGGCGGCGACGAGCCGCACTCGATGACCTCGCGTTACGGCACTGCGGTTTACAACAAGTTCCTTAACCGGGTTGGCACTATTGTGCGTGACCTGGGCAAGCACCCCATTGGTTGGAATGAGTACGCCGGCACTGACCTTAAGTCGGGCGACGCCGTGCAGTACTGGGTGGGTAACTCCGCCTCCACTAAGGACGCGGCCCTGAACAAGGGCGCCAAGATCGTGATGAGTCGCGGCGCTTCGTCCTACATTGACCAGAAGTACAACCCCAAGACCCCTATCGGTTTGAACTGGGCTTGCGCTGGGGTTTGTGACGCCCCGCAGTACTACAACTGGGACCCCAAGACGGTTATCTCCGGCTTGAGTGACGAGCACATTTTGGGCCCTGAAGCGCCGCTTTGGTCTGAAACCGTGCGTGGCAGCACTGAGGTGGACCTGCTGGCTTGGCCGCGCGGCGCCTCACACGCCGAGATTGGCTGGACCCCGCAGGCTAAGCGCAACGTCACCGACTTCACCCAGCGTCTAGGTATTGTGGGCACCCACTGGAATGTGGCTGGCCAGAACTTCTATGACACCTCGCTGGTTAGGTGGAATTGGGAGCTGGCTGGCAACCCTGGCACTAGCGCCCCCACTAACACTTCCGTCACCTTCCCGCTGGGTTACCTCTCGGCCCCCGGCACGAAGGTTGCGGGTAACGCTGTCAGCCCCGACAGCACCAATGACGACGACGGCGTGTCTAACTCGGCCCTGCCCGCTGGCACCACCATCAGCGTGGACTGGGGTGACGGTTCGAGCGAAACCACGGCCGCCGTCGTCGCTGACACCCCGCGCGACGCCTACCACTCAGCGGGGGTTTACCGCCTGCTAGGTGAGCACAAGTACGCCACTGCCGGCGACTATGTGGCCACGCTAAAAATCGGTGGCGAAGAGGTTAACTACGCTGCTATTCACGTTGCCGACGACGCCGCAGCCCCGCAGCTGCCCGCCGCCTGGGACGCTTCGGTTAGCCCCAAGGTGACTATTGAGAAGACCACGCTAACCGTGGGTGAGCGCATCCACATTGAGGCTTCGGGATTCCAGCCTGGCCAGCTGATCGCCATCAAGATTGGTGACGCTTTCGTGGGTAACATTCGCGCTGGCGAGGACGGCACCCGCGTGCAGGATCTGCTGATTGACGGTTCTATGACCAACGGTGAGCACGACATGACCTTCACCCAAGGCGAGCGGGTAGTGACCATTAAGGTCACCATTTCCGGCGGCACTGTGCCGCTGCCGCACCGCGTGGCCACGGGCAAGGTGAAGCCCGTCTGGGTTGACTCCCAGGAGGAAAGCGGCGAAACCCCGCCTAACGGCCCGGTTACGGCTGCTTTCGACGGCGACCCCAACACCTTCTGGCACACCCGCTGGAGTGAGGGTAACGACGGCTTCCCCCACGGCGTGATCATGAAGATTGAGGCCCCTGCCGGCCAGACCTGTAAGTTTGCTGGCTTGGAGTACACCGGCCGTAAGGGCAACGCTAACTCGCGTGCCAAGGACTACCGCCTGTATGTCTCACCCACCGGCAACAAGGATGACTGGACGCTGGTTGGCCAGGGTACTTTCAAGTCTTCTGACGCACCCCAGACTGTGCTGCCCACGGCGGCCAGTGTTCCTAACGGTTGCTTCGTCTACTTTGAGCAGCTAAGCAGCCAAAACGGCGACAACTATGGTGGCGCGGCTGAGATTGCCTTGGGGGCTACCTTCGCGGCTGAGTCTGCTTCGCCCAGCCCGGCCCCGACGGCTTCTCCGGCTCCGACAGCGACGGCGACTCCAGCTCCGACGGCGACGCCCACGGCCCAGCCCACCACTGAGCCCAGCCCGGCCCCGACCAGCCAGCCGACCACCGAGCCAACCGCTGAACCCACGGCCGAGCCAACCCAGGCTCCAACCGGCCAGCCGACCGCTGAGCCCAGCCCGGCTCCGACCGGCGAGCCGACTGGCGAGCCTAGCCCGGCCCCGACCAGCGAGCCCACTGGCGAACCTACGGCTTCTCCGGCTCCCACTGCCCAGCCCAGCAACCCGGCAGTTGAACCCACCGCCCAGCCCACCTCGGCCCCTGCCCCCACCAGCGCGGTACCTACCGCACCTGGTAGCGGCAAGCCCAGTACGCTACCTAGCGCTAAGCCCACGGTGCCCGGCCAGCCTCAGCTGCAGCCCACCGCCCCGATTGCCAATGCCACCACTGTGGTGGTTGGTAACCGCACCACCGCCTCGCCGCGCGGCGGCCTAGCCCACACGGGCGCGGCCACTGGCGCCTTTGCGTTGGCAGCTATCGCGATGAGCGCTGGAGGCCTAGCCCTGCGTCGTCGTCGTCAGGACTGATAGCACCCCCATATACAGGGCTAAATACAGCTATCAACCAAGGTCAGTTCGGTTCCTACTCAATAACCACAAACTGACCTAAGGGGTGGCAGCGGATATTAACCGCAATGTCCGCTGCCACCCCTTAAACAAACCCTCCCCCTCTTAAACAAACCCCTCCCCCGGCTGCGGCCGGATCTTCGCATAGGAGCGATAATGCCCAGAAAACTGGCCAAACGTGCGGCTACGTTAGCCGCCGTCGTTGGCATGGCCCTGGCAGGAGGCGCACTACCAATCTCGGTAGCCCAAGCCGCAAGCGCGGCTCCACCCGCCAAATACGCCACCGCCGACATCACCTTCCCCGGCAACGACGGCAAACCCCACAAAGTCACTTTCGACAAAAACTCCTTCATGGTTGATGGACAGCGTCTAAACGTGTGGTCTGGCGAGATCCACTACTGGCGCGCCCCGGATGTGAACTCTTGGCGCGATCTATTCCAAAAGATGCGCGCTAACGGTTACAACGCCGTATCCCTGTACTTCTTCTGGGGTCTACACCAATCTAAAGAAGGCGGCCCCTTCGACTTCTCCAAAGGCACCATTAAAGACCTAGACCTGCTGCTAACCATAGCTCAGGAAGAGGGTCTGTATGTCATTGCCCGCCCCGGCCCCTACGTTAACGCCGAAATTTCTATGGGTGGCCTACCTGCCTGGATGACTAACTATTCAGGCGGTCTGCGCACCACCGACCCCAAGGTGCTGGCAGCCTCCAAAGCCTGGCTGCATGCCTTTAACCAGATTGCCTCCAAGCACCTGGTCACTAAGGGCGGCGGCTCAGTGCTGCTCTACCAGGTGGAAAACGAGCTGCTCAGCGACAACGCCGCGCGCGGCACTTTCCTTAAGAGCCTGGTAGGCCAGGTTAAAGCTGACGGCATTGATGTGCCCCTATTCCACAATGACTACGGGCTCGGCGGACGCTTTAAAAACACCAGCCTTTACGGCACAGACTTTTATGCCTACGACAAGTACCCGGTAGGTTTCAACTGCTCAGCTGGACGCAACCGGATTGATGACTCTGAAGCCACTTTCCGCAGCTACGCCCCCAACTCGCCGCATTTCATCACCGAATCTCAAGGCGGCGCCTTCACTCCTTGGGGGGCCAGCTACAACGCCTCAGACTGCTACACCTACACCGATGAGGGTTTCACCCGCCAATGGGGTGTGCACAACATTGGTAACGGGGTAACCGCCTTCAACTACTACATGGCTTATGGCGGCACCAACTGGGGTTGGACTGGGGCGCCCGCCTCCGGCTTCACCTCCTACGACTACGGCGCCGGCATCACTGAGGACCGCACCTTGACCCCCAAGGCCAGTGTGCAAAAAGAAACCGGCTACTACACCAAGGCAGTACCCGAGTTAAGCAGCATGAACCCGGTGCAGGCCCCCAGCGCCGTCGTCGAATCTGGCTCCAACGTGAAGATTTACGCCCGCCAAGCCGAAACCGGGCAGGGTTCAGTGACTGGCAACGGCGTGCGCACCTACGCCATGCGCCTAGCCAACTCCAACGACACCACTGAAACCACCTTCACCACGGCGCTAAGCCTAGGCAAGCCGCGCGGCGCCACCACTACAGGCTTTAGCCACGACGACCGCAGCAGCGCCATCACCTACACCGGCTCCTGGAGCCAGGTGGCTGACTCGTCGGCGGCCTCAGGCACGCTCACTCGCACCAAGACTGTGGGCGACACGGCCTCCTTCACCTTCACCGGCACCGGGGTGCGGCTAATTACCGCCACCGGCACCGATCACGGCTACTTCAAGGTTTCTATTGACGGCGGCGAGGCCCAGCTGGTCACCAGCGCCCACGTAGACACTGAGCAGAACAAGCCCACCCAGCTGGAGGCTTACCGCATTGAAAACCTCAGCCCCGGCCAGCACACCATTAAGGTGGAAAATGTTGGTTTCGACGGCGCCAATGTGGTTGATATTGATGCTTTCGACGTTCTAGGGTCGACGGCGGTCCAAGCCCCCATCTACAACGACTCTGACACTTCTTTCTTCACCTTCACCGGCTCTTGGCAGCACGCCACCGGTAAAAACTGGACTCAGGGTGACCACTCCGGTGACGAAACCTTCTCCAAGACTGCCGGCGACTCCTACACCTTCACCTTCACCGGCGTAGGTTTTGACATCATCGCGCCCTTCTCCTCCAACCACGGCTCGGCCACGGTAACCGTTGACGGCCAGGAAGTGGGCCAGACCAAGGAGGATGTCACCTCTGAGGCCACTCCGCAACAAACCGTCTTCAGCTGGCGCGCCGAAAAGGGCGCCGAGGGTGGCGCAGCTGCCAGCCAGGCAGCCGAGGGCGGCGCGCAGGGCGGCGCGAACGGCGCGGGCACCGATAAGGCTGGCGCGACCGCCAGCCAGGCAGCCGAGCCCGCCACGCACACCGTGAAGGTGACCGTGGACGGGAAAGCTTTCAGCGGTTCACAAGACACCTTCGTGTCGCTAGACGCCGTCAAGGTTTACCCCAACGCCCAGTCCCTGCCCGGTGAAAACAATGACGAGGCAGACGGAACCATCTCTTGGAAGCGCATCCCGCAAAAGGAAGGCACCACCCTGGCCCTGCACGGGCGCGACGCCATCATGCTGACCGCTGACAAGCAGGTGGGTGGACACGAGCTGTACTACACCACCAGCCAAATGTTTGGCGCCACGCTAAACAGCGCCGGCGGATCCCTACAGTATCTAACCGGTACGCGCGGCGACAGCGGCGAAACCGTACTGCACTACACCGCCCAACCCCAGTTCAGCGCCCCTGAGGGAGTTGAGCAAACCTGGGATGCGGCCACTGGCCAGCTGCGCTTGAACTACAGCTACTCCGCCTCACCCCAGCAAATCACCATTAAGGACGGCGACAAGGTTCTCTCCCTGCGCATCATTGACCGCACCACGGCCCAAACCACCTGGCTGCTTGACGGCACCCGCAACGGCAAGCTCAGCAACGTAGCCGTTGAGGGTGTGGAACTGGCTCGCACCGCCAAGTTCACCGGCAAGGACACCTTGCAGCTAACCGGCTCGGTCTCCACTGAGTCTAATGTGCGCGTGATTGCCCCCGCCGGCATCAACCACGTGGGCTTCAACGGCGGCTCACTCAACCCGGCTAGCGCCACTGGTAGCGCTGGGGCCGGCACGAACAGCGCTACCGGCACTGCTGGTACCTCCAGTGTGGGCGCAGCTACCAGCGCGGACGCGACTGGCAGCGCTGGGGCCGACACAAACAGCGCTACCGGCACTGCTGGTGCCGCCGCAAGTGCCGCCAAAGCCGCTACCGGCACGAACAGCGCTACCGCCACGGGCGACGTCGGCGTCTTTACCGGCAAAGTACCCGGACCGGCAGCCGTAGCCAGCCAGCAGCTGAGCTTCGTCAAATCAACCGACTACGCCGAAGCCAAGGCCACCTACGACGACTCCAAGTGGAAGGTTGCCGCCGACACCCAGGCCGCCAACCCCCGCTTCCAAGGCCCGGGCGAATACTCCCACACCGTGCTGGACTCCAACCACTACGGCTTCTACGAAGGCTCAGTGTGGTACCGGGGCACCTTCACCGCCACCAAGGCCGACCCCTACCTGTACCTACAGGGCAACGGCGGCTCGGGCGTGCCATCGCAGGGCAAGAACCCCGCTTTCATGCAGGTTTGGGTTAACGGCGTCTACGCCGGGGCCTACGACGCCGCCGGCAACTGGGCTAAGGTGAGCGTCCCCGCCGGCACCGTCAAGAACGGCGACAAGGTCACCGTAGCGGTGCTGGTCAACAACCTCGGGCAAAACCTGGACTGGTCCGATGACGGCCTGTCCAAGCAAAACCGTGGCCTGTTTGACGTAGCCATCGAAGGCTCCACCGCCACCTGGAAGATCCACGGCGCCGACGCCGACTTCGCCGCCAAGGCAGCCACCAACCCCTCGGGCACGCTCTACAACAACGGCGGCCTGGGCGGCGAAAAAGCCGGCTTCCACATGCCCGGCTTTGACGACTCCAAGTGGGCCAAGGCCGACAACCTGCACTCGCCGGCCGGCGTCACCTGGTACCGCGCCCACGTCAAGCTAAACCTGCCTGCCAACCAGGACACCGCTTTCCGCCTGGACATCAACTCCTCGCGTTTTAGCTCCCTGGGTGACCGCGCACAGGCCACGCTTTTCGTCAACGGCTGGAACACTGGCGTCTACATTGGCGACCGGGGGCCGCAAACCTCGTTCACTATCCCCGCCGGGTTCCTCAACCCCAATGGTGAAAACGTCATTTCGATTGCGGTGGCAGCCAAGGAGGACGGCATGGGGCCCGATTCGGTGACTCTGCGCGCCGTCCACTCCACCACCAAGCCCGCGCTTGGCCCCACGTCTGCGCCCACCGGCCAACCCACTGTGGCTCCCACTGCTACTGTGGCTCCGACGGCGACGGCGCAGCCCACGCCGGCGCCCACTGCTACCGTGGCGCCTACTGCTACGGCGGCGCCCACGCCGGCCCCCACTGGCACGGCGGCTCCCACTGGTGGCCCGACGGCGACGGCGGCGCCCACCGGCCAACCTACGGCTGGCCCAACTGGTGCACCCACGCCGACGGCAGCCCCCACGGTGAAGCCAACCGCCAGCCCGACAGCGTCGGCAGTGCCCACTGGCACGCCCACTGGCCAACCTACGGCGCAGCCCACTGACCAGCCGACAGCTCCGGGCCAGCCCACCACCTCGCCGCAGCCCACCGCAGGCCCAACGGCGTCGTCGGCACCTGGACAACCCACTGCAGGACCAGGCCAACCCACTACGGCACCCGGACAACCGGGCAAGCCAGGCGCACCGGCACCTGACGGTACCCGGGAACCCATGGCCGACGAGCAGCTGCCGCGCACGGGCGTGAACCTGGCGCTTGGGCTCGGGGCAGTTGCGGCGCTCGCGGGCGGCCTGGCGTTGCTGCGCAGGCGACGTGCCCTGTAAAAGCGCAGGTGACACCCTGTGAATGAGCAGGTGATGACCTGGGTGAATACACAGTTGGTGTGCTCTGTGAATACGCAGGTGACGAGCCTGTGAATACGCCGGCGGCCCCTGTGAAGCCAGGCCATGGACAGTGTCTGCGCTTGCAGGGCGGCGCCCGAAAATTGCAGGGCAGCGCCCATGGCCAGTAAATCTGCACGCGCAGTAGCCCTACCTGAGATGCAGTAAACCTGCGTCCCACAAATACAGGCAAAATCGTCCCTTCCCTATAAAACCCCAGCGGAAAATCATAGGGAAGGGACGATTTTATGTGCGTTTGAGAGTGGACTTCCAAATACTGAGCCTGATACTGAACCTGCTCGTCCATACGCTGAACCTTTTAGGGTGAGCACAGACCCACTCCCCAGTTGGGTTAACGCAGGCACAGTTGGGGTTAACGCAGGCCCACTTGGGGTTGCGCAGGCACAGTTGGGGTTAGCACAGATCTAATTGGATTTAGCGCATGCCTAATTCTGGCGAAGGTTGATCCGCTTCCACTGACCTGCGGTCTCTTCTTGCGAATGCAGGTCCTTCTTATGAAACCGGCCCGGACCTTATGAATGGACCTTATAAATGTCGGCCAACCAATGCAACCGCTCAACCACCTAACCACTCAGCAAACTGACCTACCCACTGCATTACCCAGACCAGGGCAAACGGATTAGTTGCTGCGTCACCCTCAACCAGGGTAAACACACTAGTCACTGCGCCACTTTAACCAGGGCGCCTAAGGCACTTGAGACCCCTAAATACTTTGTGGTTAGACCATACTCTGTGGCCACACCAGCTTCAGACAGCCCCATGCAAGGACTAACTGCAACAAATACCAAGGATGCAGTGCGGCGTCGGGAGATATTTCAGGGCTGCGTTACAAATACGGAAAAATCGTCCGTTCCCTATAAAACCCCATCGAAAAATCATAGGGAACGGACGATTTTGGGTGTATTTGGAAAAAAGGCGTACGTACATTGATACTCATATCTCACATACTGGCCATTCGCCTATCTGGGAATATCTCCAGGTCAGGGGCTCTTGGTAATCAAACCCTCGCCATCCACATCCAGAATTATCCTGGATCATTCAGGGCCACCCCAGCTCATCCAGGGCCACCCCAGCTCATCCAGGGCCACCCCAGCTCATCCAGGGCCACCCCGGCCCATCCAGGATAATCCGGCCTATCCAGAATCAGCCCGGCCCATCCAACCAGACGCCAACCAGCCCATTTGGGAGCCCCTTAACATGGGTCACTCCACTCAGGAGCACCTCATCAATTGAGGTGCCAGTCAATTGGGGTACCAGGCCAGGTTTAGAACCTCCTCAGCCAGGACATTCCTTCAGTTGTTGGAGTTACTCAGTTAATAGTTCAGACATGGCCACCACCTCAGACCTGGAAACCTCACGCCTTGCGCAGCACCTCAGACCTTGTGCGCAGAAATGGCAAACTGCAGCGGCAACCGCTCAGGCTGCTCGCGCAAACGCCACATTCCGTCCGCGTGTTGCTCCATAAGCCCAGGCCAGGGGCACCAAGCGGAATAGGTGAACTCTTCGACGCCGTCGACCACCAATCCCGCATCAATCAGCGCCGTGATGATTTGCCCCAGGGAATGATTCCACTGGTGATTTGTGGTGTGGGCGATGCGAGGCGCGCCGGGCGTATCCACATAGCTTGAGTCGTCGTCCCAGGTCATGGGAGTATCAAGCTGGAAGTAAGGCTGCTCAACCTTCAGCCCATCCGACACGTCCTCGCCGATCGCCATGAACATGGGGTGATCATCGCGGATGAAGAAGGTGCCCCCGGGCTTAAGCAGGGACGCAATGACGCGCGCCCATTGCACGACGTCGGGCAGCCAGCAAAGAACCCCAATGGACGTATAGACCAGGTCGAAGTCACCACTTACCGCCTGCCGCGCGTCATAGACGTTGGCGTGCACGTACTCGACGTCCACCCCGGCCTTATCCGCGATGGCGCGCGCGTGGGCCAGAGAAGTCTCGGACAGGTCTAGGCCCACAACTCGCGCGGCGCCGCGACGGGCAAACCCAATCGTGTCCGTCCCAACGTGGCACTGCAGATGCATGACTTGCTTGCCGGCAAGGTCGCCAAAACGCCCAATGTCGAGGGCAAGCTCCGCGCTGATGGCGTCGGGGTCAGCGAGCAGGCGGCTCAGGCCGCAGTAGTCGCCGGCCATGTGCAGGTTCGCGCGGTCATTCCAGTTTTTCTCGTTGTCTGAAAACCAAGTGGCTTGATTAGTCAATTTACTCATTGGAGATTTCCTAAGGGTATTTTCATTTTTTTGGCCGGTTTTCCCGGCTGTTGAGGAATTTTACTTCTAGGTTCGACGACGACGCCCCACTCCCCCCGATCGCTGTCGGCACCTCCTGCTTCTGCTGACGCCACCCCCGCTGGCGTAGCCCCACTCCCCTGATCACTGGCCAGATTGCCTTCACCCGCACGCGGGCGGGGTCGCATTTCAGCGGTGATGCGACCTACGGCCTCCACGACTATCACCCGCACGCGGCTAGGTCACAAATACTGACATTTCGTCCGTTCCCTATAAAACCCCATGAAAAAATCATAGGGAGGGGACGATTTTGGGTGTATTTGTGGCACCACATGTAATTGCAGACTGATTTCCATGTGTTTGTGCCAACCAGCCACCCTCAGGGTGTGCTCCAGAGACAAAATGTTTCACGTGAAATAATGCCTGCATGGCTGCACGCGACTCTTACCGAGGCTCCCAAAACCACTCCCACCGCTCCGACAATTCCGGCAACTATTCTGGTTCATCCCGAGGCTCAGGCCAGCGCCGCTTCAATGATGAGCCGCGCGAATCAACCCTCAATGAGCTCACCAGCCACCTGCACGCAATTGACGGCCGCTCCTATGCCGCCTACAAGGCCATTGTTGGTCGCTACCGCTCCCCGCTGGGGTGGGTGCTCTACATTGACCGCATCCAGCCAGACCCTTACGCTCCGCCCACGGCCATCCGTGTGGTACTGCCCCTGGCTCTGACCGGGGCCGACCCGCGCCTGACCGGGACCGAGGAGTGCCTGGCAGGCGCCGACACACGGCCCACCGGCACCAACGAGCCCCTATCCGGGCCTGACCCACGCCTGACCGGCTCCAACGAGCCCCTGACCGGCACCAACGAGCACCTGACCGCCTCGTCCACCCGCGCCGTCGCCCTGCGCGATTACCTGGCCCGCACCATGCGCGAACTGCTTAAAGGCCAGGCCATCTCGATCGCCCCCGCCGGGCAGGAGATCCTAGAGCGCTCCAGCGTCAACCTGCATGAGACCTGGCAAGATGACTTCTCCACCCCGGCTTTTAACACCCCCGGCCCCTACCTGGAGCTGCGCCTGCGCTGGTCACTGCCCGCGTTTGGGCGCGAAATCGCTGGTCGCCAGGCTGCCCGCAACCTCAACTTGGATCTGGCCCGCGCTATCGCCAGCCTGGACCTGCGCGAAAGTGAGTTGGGCGCAGAAGCCTGGAAACACTGCCAGGTGGCCGAGGATCACGCGGCCCTGCAAGAGATTTTGGTTGAGCGCGGCTGGGTGGCTTTTTTGGCCGACGGCGCCAACTTGGCTCGCCGCTCAGGGGTTTCGCAGCTGCCGTTGGAGGGCGGCGTCCCACTGACCGCGCCGGAGACTTTAGCCCAAACCGTGCACCTGCCTCACGCCGGGGCGGTGCGCGGCACCGCCATCCCAGCTGGTGTAACCGTCATTGCCGGCGGTGGCTACCACGGCAAATCGACTCTGCTAAACGCCATTGCCCGAGGCATTTACCCGCATATCCCCGGTGATGGGCGTGAACTGGTGGCTACCGTGCCCGAGGCAATGGCGGTGCGCGCCGCCGACGGGCGTGCGGTTACCGGCGTCGACCTGCGGCCTTTCATTTCCCACCTGCCTGGGCGTGACGCAGACCCAGCCCAGTTCACCACCACTAACGCGTCGGGCTCTACTTCGCAGGCGGCGTCGATCATGGAGTCCCTGGAGCTGTGGGGGCAGCCGGCCCAGGCCGCCCTGCTGCTGGACGAGGACACTTGCGCCACTAACCTGCTGATTCGCGATCAACGTATGCGCGCCCTGGTCAGTTCGGAGCGTGAACCTATCACTCCGCTGGTGGACCGCATCCGCGCCCTGCACCGCAAGCGCGGCATTTCCACGCTGATTGTGATGGGCGGCAGTGGTGACTATTTGGATGTGGCTGATCAGGTGCTGATCATGGACAGTTACCGTCTGGTTGATGCCACTGCGCAGGCCCGCCAGGTGTGTGACAGTCAGCCTCGGGTGGACACGAGTCTGCCTGATTTCCCGCTGCCCGCCCAGCGCCTACCCCAGAGGCCTGAGGCTAAGCGTCGTGGCCCTAGCCGTACGCGTGCTTTGGGGACGCAGCGCCTGGTGTTGGACCGCCATGAGGTGGATGTGGCTGACGTTTCGGGCCTGGTGGATGAGGGTCAGGCGTTGGCGGTCGCGTGGGCTCTGCGCGCGCTGTTGGAGCGTCATTTTGATGGGCGCACTTCGCTGCCGCAGGCACTTGCGCAGGTGGCTAAGCGGCTCGACGACGTCGGACTGGATGCCCTGGGTGAGGCTCACCCCGCGTTTTTGGTGCGTCCGCGCCTGGTGGATGTGGGGGCGGCAGTTAACCGCCTGCGTTCCCTGCAGGTAAACCCCGTCGCCTAGCGGGCGCCCGGCCGCGCAGTAAGCATGGCCCGCTAAAACCATGCCCATGGGCCGTAGCCCGCGCGTGCCGCCTGCAAGCATGTGCCGCCCGCAGCCCGCATGCGCCGCCTATCAGGGCCTTTCCCCTACGCGCGTAGGGGGCGACTCCTCCTTAGGTATTAGTTAGCCCAGGGCTGAAGTTCGCTCGCATGGGCGATTAGTTTGCGTTCGCAGGCGCCTAGTTTTAATTGCATGAACACCAAAGAGTTAAGCGTCACCGATGCGGTTAAAACTTTTTCTTCCGAGATGGGCACCCCGGTGCGGGCGCTTAACTCGGTGAACCTAACTATCCCTACCGGCAGTCACGTAGCCATCATGGGGCCTTCGGGCTCAGGCAAGTCCACGCTGCTGCACTGCATGTCGGGCATTTTGCCGCTGGATGCGGGCACGGTCATGTTCGCCGGCACTAACCTGGCGGCTTTGCGCGAAAAGCAGCGTTCAAAGATACGGCGTGAACACATGGGTTTTGTGTTCCAGGACGGCGCGCTGCTGCCGGAGCTGACCAATGAGGAGAACGTGGCCATGCCGCTGCTGCTGGCGGGCATGAGCCTACCCTCGGCCCTGCCGCACGCCCGCGAATGGCTGGTGCGTTTGGGGCTGGCGGATGCGGCTCGACGTCGCCCCGGACAGATTTCGGGTGGCCAAGCCCAGCGGGTGGCGATTGCCCGCGCCATGGTGGCCAGCCCCGCCGTCGTCTTTGCGGATGAGCCCACCGGCGCCCTGGACCAAAACACGGGCGCGCAGGTGATGCAGCTGCTGACGCAGGCGTGCACTTCCACCGGCGCCACTTTGGTACTGGTTACTCACGACGACGCCATTGCGGCTTGGTGCCCACGGCTAGTGACCATGCGTGACGGCAACATCGTCGCTGACCAGATGCGGGTGGCAAAATGAGCGCTACAGTTTCAACCAACACTTCTTCAACCAACACTTCAGGTACCCCCGCTTCTGCGGCCAGTGCACCGGGTGCAGGCCAGCCAAGCGGTCAGCACAGCGCCAGGCCAGCCAGCCAAGGCAAAGCCGCCGCCCAAGGCCAAGACCAGACCGCCGCGCGTCCGGCCACTGCGGCCAGCACTCGCCGCGTCACTTTGGCGCCTGCGAATGTGCTTTCCTCTCCCACCACGGTGGTGGCCCGCACCTTGTGGCGTGGACGTGACAAGACCACGGCGGCACTGTCGGTTATCAGTCAGGGCGCGGCCACATATTTCTTGCTGACTGTGGCCGGTGGGCTTCATGCTTTTGCTAAGCGCTATGAGCTTTCCCAGTCTTGGTCCAAGCTTCACCCGAACCAAGCGCCAACTTTAGAGACCATGTATTACAGCTACGCGCCCACCTACCTGATTTTGGCGGTGATCGCCACGGTGATGATGGTGATTCCGCTGTTGTCGCTGGCTGGGGCGGCGGCCCGGTTAGGTTTGAGCCGGCGTGAGCGCGATTTGGCGCGGCTGCGTCTGCTGGGCGCTACCGGCAGGCAGGTGCGTGGCGGCACGCTGCTGGTGCAGTGTGCTTATGCGGTGCTCGGCGCCCTGATGGGGGCGGTGGGGTATGTGGCCACGCTGCCGGCTTGGGGTTCGCTGCGGTTCACGGGCCACTCCCTAGGGATCGATAACATGTGGCTGGGTTTGCCGCTGCTGCTTTTGGCTTTGGCTGTGGTGGTTACGCTGGCTGGGGTTAGCGCGGCGACGGCGTTGCAGCGGGTGGCGGTGACACCGCTGGGTGTTTCGCGTCAGGCACTGCCGGCTAAGGTGCACTGGATTCGGGCTGTGGCCCTGGTGGCCGTGCTGGTGGTGTGGATGTCTCTGGGTTCTTCACTGATGGGTGGCGGCACGGCGGTGGCGCTTACTATCACGCTGATTTTCTTCGCGATTGGCGGTTTTATGATCAACCTGGTGGGCCCACTACTGATGTGGGTGCTGGGCGCGATTATGCACAAGTTTGCGCGCCGACCTGCCATGCTGTTGGCTTCGCGACGCATCATGAATGACCCCAAGAGCTTGTGGCGCTGCCTGGGTGGCGTGGCTTTGGTAAGTTTTGTGGTTGCCGTGGTGCAGTTGGGGGCGTCTACTTCGGCCGGCTCTGATGATGCGATGGCCCGGGTTTTTGCCCACGACATGTTGCAGGGCCTGTTCATTACCCTGGGGATTGTGTATGCGCTGGCGGCGGTTTCTACCGCGATTGGCCAGGGGGTGCGGGTGTTGGATCAGGCGGGTGAGCTGCGTTCGCTTATGCGTGCGGGGGCTCCGTTGCAGCTGTTGACGACGGCGCGCCGCCTGGAAACTATCATTCCGGCTGTGTTTGCGGCTTCTGGGGCTGCAGTGGTTGGCCTGGCTTTCACTGCACCGGTGTTGGGTAGTGGCATGTTCCAAAGCCAGGGAGCTTTGCTGATGCTTGGCAGCCTGGTGGGAGGCACTTTGCTGGTGATTTTGGCTAGTGAAACTTGTGGCCCGATCACCAAGCAGGTGTTGCGCGAGCAGACCCGCCAAGAGTAAAGCCCACCCAGCCGCCAGCGTTAAATCCAACCGGCGTTAGTTTTTAACGACGCCGCAGGCAAACGCCTGGCCATCTAGCTAGCGATAGCTTGCTTAGCTGCTAACGCAGCTGCACGAAAACCTAGCTGGCCCTGTTGCGCCGCCCCGTTTGGGGCGGCGCAACACTTATATAAGGTAAACCTTTTATGTAGTCGCTAGCGGTCATATAATTTCTGCGCGTGAGCACTCACTGCCAGCAAGCTAACGCACTCCCCTGCCAGTCGGGCCAGGTTAAGATGGCCCATTCCCACGGCCACGACCACTCCCACGCCGCTTCTTCACGCAAGCGCCTGATTGGCGCGCTGGCGGTCACCACCCTGGTGTTTGTTGGCGAGCTGATTGCCGCCTATATTTCTGGCTCCCTGTCGCTGGCCGCCGACGCCGGACACATGGCAGTGGACAGCTCCGGATTGGTCATTGCCCTGCTGGCAGCCCACCTGAGCCTGCGGCCGCGCGACAACGCCTACACCTGGGGTTGGGCGCGCTCGGAGGTGATTGCCGCCGCCCTGCAAGCGGGCATGTTGCTGGCCATCTGCCTGATCGTGGCCTATGAGGCCGTTGAGCGACTGTGGGAAAACCAGTCCCTGCAGCCTCTGCCCATGCTGGTTATGGGCGTGGTTGGTCTGCTGGCTAACTTGATCAGCTTGGCTATTTTGGCTGGTGGGCGCGGCGCCAACCTCAACATGCGCGCCGCCTTCCTGGAGGTGGCCAATGACGCCCTGGGCTCGGTGGCGGTTATTGTGGCGGCTTTGGTGGCGTTAGCAACGGGTTGGGATAGGGCCGACGCCGTCGCCTCCTTGCTCATTGCCGCCCTGATGGCCCCGCGCGCCCTGCACCTGTTACAGCGTTCGACGGCGATCCTAATGGAAGCCACCCCTAGCGAGCTGAATTTGGATGAACTACGCCAACACATGTGTTGCCTGCCCGGCGTCGTAAACGTGCATGACCTGCATGTTTCCAGCGTGTCATCGGGGCTAGTGGTGCTCACCGCGCATGTGCAGGTGGGCGGGCAGGTCACCGCTGCTGAACGCGACCTGATTGTGCATGACCTGTCTGAATGCGCCGCCCACCATTTCCCGGTGGAAATCGATCACGCTACCTTCCAGCTTGAAACCGCCCGCCACGCCGGCCACGAGCATCTAGAGCACTGACGCCGCCCAACCCCCGCAGCACGCGGCCGTGCGCAGCCGAGCGCATGGTGCGGCCTGGCACGGCAGTGCCAGCTCAGCGGGCAGTCAGGTCGGCAGATCCTGACCCAGCGCATGGTGCGGCCGGCTAGCCCAGCAGACCTGCCAGTCAGGCGCGCGGTGGGGCACGCTACGCGGCGCGGCGTTTAGCCCTTGGTGGCTAGCACTTCCGGCGACTGGGCCTGGAAGAAACTGCTTTTATCTGCATCGACTGTCTTGAGCGCCAAGATCTGATACTTCTCGTTAGGCCGCTCCACCGCGCCGCGCAGCACCTTCCAGGACAGGTTCACGGTTATGGCTTTGCCTGCTGGCAGGTCGGCGGTGAGCGCCAAAATGGAATCGTGCCCTTCTTGGCGTACAAATTTCAGGTCGGCGTCTTTCTGGCCACCAGCACCGAGAGCAGGCTCAACCTCAGCCTTAAAATAGTATTCTTTAACAATATTTTTATTGCTTAATGACTGCCCTAAATTGTTTAGGCGCCTGCTGCGTACAGTAAACTCAGTTCCCGCCTTCCAAGCGGTGTTGCCATCGTTAATAATGGTTAGCGCCTTGGGCATATTGGTGAATTTAGCTGAGCGCCCGCGTTCCTTGGACACAACCACGCTCTCATCCGCGCTGATCAGCCGTAAACTCACTGAGGCTTCACCGAATGTGCCCATAAGAGCGGCTGAGGGCGGGCATTTGGCGCATTGAGACACGATCCCCTCGCCTTGATTTGCAGCAATTTGAGCCGTAGCAGTTGGGTTGACGACGCCGTCGGCAATTTTCGCGGCCGTCTCAAGCCCACCAGCCCCAAGTTCTCCGTCCCCAAGATCGCCATGGCCCAGTTGCCCATGTCCAAGTTCCCCATACCCGCGCCCCTGCACCAGGCCCACCAGCATACGGGTTGCGAATAAAAACTGGTCACCGTCTAGCTTCGCAGCTCCGGCCACTTTTCCAGCAACTTTTCCAGGCCCGCCGCCAACAGCCCCTGCTGCATCACCGACCGCGCCCACAGCATCGGTGGCCAGGCCAGCTCTAGCCTCACCAAGCGCGCCAACCGCGCCAACCGTCGACCCTACGGCGTCACCCACAGCACCAACCGCGCCAGTTACGCCACCGCCCGCAGCCCCTACGCCGTCGCCCACAGTCCCTAGCGCATCGCTAACCGCCCCAAAAGCCGCCCCCAGCGGAAGCGAGCTGGCCCCCTGCACCCCACTTACGCCGTCGCCGTGGCGAGAAATGCGGTAAATACCCCCAATAGTGCCCTGCCACCACACGCCATGCTTATCAATAACCCCTACCATCTGGGAGGGGTCTCCGCCAGCCAGTAGGTTAGCCAGGCGCGGCAAACGCTGCCTATGCACCACGCGACCACTATCCATATCAATCGCGCAGGCATATACCACCGGGCCGGTGAGCACCCCAGCCGGTCCGCGCGGGCGTTCACAGGTGTAAATGAGGTTATCAGCGGTAGACAGGCGCGGCACTGCCGCCGAGTAAATCCCGTTATTACGCCATTTCAGGGTGATACCCGAGGCGTCGTCGTTAACATCCCAGCGTTCCATACCCGGCGCCACCTGGGCACGGTAGGCGGGCTTAGTATCGGGGTACTGCGCATAGGGGTAGCCGAAAGTGCAGGCCCCCACTATCGAGTTCTGCACGCCAATCATGGAGTTTTCCGTGCCCGAAGCGCCTGGGGTAAACAGCGGCCCCTCCCCCACTGCGCTGCCGTCGGCGCTGCGGTACACAATGAGTTTTTCTTGCCGATCCGCGTTATCCGAAAGCATCACATAGTCCGAGCCGTTAGGCCCAAAGAAAGTGGCGGTAGCCCCGGAGCCGTGCGAAAGCTGCCCCGGTTTTTGCTTAGTACCCCGGTCATAGCTGTGGCTCCAGATGATGCGCGGCTTGGAGGTGGAGGCGTCGGCGCCCAGCATATAGATGCCGTGGCTGGTAATAATGCTTACCCCCTGCGGACATGCGGAAATGGAGTTGTCGATGCGCTCTGTAGGTGAGTATTGCTGCAGTTTGGCCAGGCGCACCACGTTGCGTTTAGGGTCAATTAGGCCGACGACGCCGCGCTCTGAAGCCACCCAGATGCGTCCGTGCCAGTCGGGTACGATCCCCACCACGTGATCCTTGGGTTCAAGTTTCATGGCGTCGGTTAGGTCAATGCGGCGCGACACCCACACTTTCATGCCGTCTTGACTGTGAGAAATCCAGGTGAGGGCGTTGGTGCCGTCAACCATCACCAGGTTAGAGTCGGCGTCCAGATAGGCGTACACCCCACCGAGTAGCGCCCCGGTGGGGATCTCAATAGCCCCTAGCTGCGCGCCACTGGCTGGTTCAATAATGGCTAGCTTGGGTTTGCGCAGTTTGGCATCAGAGCCCAAAAACTGCGTCATTAGGGCCTGAATGTAGCCGTCTTGGCCAGCCAAAATAGTGGGGCAGGCAGCCCAGTGGTTAGTGAAAGTGACTTTCCAGCTTCCACCCACGCCCGGATCGCCTGGGCCAGCAAATGGGGTGGCGTCCGAAGATTGGGCGTCACCATGCATGGTGGCCAGACTGTTAATCCCTAGATAGGGATTTTGTTGGGCGTTGTAGCTAACCGGCATGAGTCAAATCCTAAAACTGGCCCTGCCTGCCCCTAAAATCTGGGGTCTAAAGCGCGCCTTAGAGCAGCTTGCTTAGAGCACGCCGCCTAGAACACTCCGTTTAGAACACGCCGTCGCGGTTTTGCAGGTTAACCTGCGGCGAGCCCACCCTGCCGCGCCAGAACTGGATGTCGTCGCCGACGACGGTGCCCAGGTGCGGGGTGTTACCTTCCGAACCAGCGGTGAGGTAGTTACCGGTTTCGTGCGACCAGATCCACTCACCCGGCTCCAGGTCCTTGAACACGCCGTTGAGGCCCTTAGCCCAACCGGTGTACTTCAGGACGGCGCCAGCCAGGGCCTCTGTGGAGCCGTTAGCCAGCTTGGCAGTGTTCCAACGCTTTACGCGGGCCTGGTAAGCAGCCCAGTAGCAGGCGCGAATGTCATCCTCATTGGTCCAGCGCGGATCCTGGGCCTTAGCGAAAGCCACCACGTCATCCCACTGCGGGGGCACAAACCCCAACACGCGGGCGCCCAGAGCCACGTAAATGCGCTTACCAACCGTGGTTAGACCACTACGCAGCTGGTAGTTGGCAGCCTCAGCGATAGCGTTGGGGGCCAGGTCGCGGTTGTAGTGCAGGATGATGTCATAGTGGGTGCCGTGCGAGTCGGTGGCGCAGGTGAAGTCGTTTTCGCCGCTAATACCCGGGATGCGCTTACCGGTACCAACGTTATAGAAGGTTCCGTATGAGGTAGAGATGTTTAGATCACGACGACGCGCGCAGCTGTTGACATAGTCTGCAGTGGCGGCAGCCGGCTGCCAGGGGTTCTTAACATTAACTTTAATAATGTTACCTACCGTGCTACCCGCCAGGGTGTTGTTCATAGCCGGTGAGGTAGCTACGTTCATAACCCCAAACTCGAAGTTCAGCGGGTACTTGCTGAACTGGAAAGTCTTAGAGCCCTTGTTGCGCAGCTTAAAGAAGGAGGGGTTGGCTAGTTCACCAGCAATACTACCGGGGGCTGCCATCCAGCCCTCCAGCACGGCGCCAGCCATAGCGTTCTGACCCGGGTACTTGGCGGGGTTAGCTTTGTAGGCAGCAAAAATCTTTTCAATGTCATCAGCAACCTCGCTGCTGATGCAGCTAGACATGCTGGCAGCCAATGCGGGTGCAGTTACAGTCACTGCGGGCACAGCCCAAGCTGCACCTTTCATCAAGGTGCGGCGGGAAGTGCGCGCACCGCTAACTGAGGAGGGGACAGACATATTCAGTTCTCCTGGGACCACTGGGAACGAGGGGTAAGGAAACAATCCCTCTGGGTATAAAGCGACAGCATGGGGGCGCTGCCCTAACTTCATTCTAGAGGTATAAGACCTTTACCCAGTAGACACTGAGTCACTTCTCATATGCGCTGTGCGGCTGCAGGTTTGGGCTAGGCTGCCGCAAATTGGACAGGTGCCACTGCAAGCTGCGCAATTAAAAGTGGGCCGGCCCGAAAAGGGCCGGCCCACGGCTAGGCTGCAACTGGCTAGTTTTTAAGCCAGGAAGTGCTTGTATGCGGGCGAATCAGTAACTTCATGACACTCATAGCCCAGATCTTGCACATGCTGGGCAAACAATTCATCGCCAGCCACGTTCTCGAACGCCACCAGTACACGCCCATAGTCGGTGCCGTAAGAGCGGTAATGGAACAAGGTGATATTCCAGCGCGTCCCCAACTGCACTAGGAAGTCGCGCAGCGCCCCAGGCGCCTCAGGGAATTCAAAAGCAAACACCGATTCACGCAGTTCACGCTGCGGGCGACCACCCACCATGTAGCGCACATGCTGCTTGGCGATCTCATCCTCAGTTAGGTCAACCACCTCATAGCCACCCCCACGCAGCAGCTTAAGGATCTGCCCACGTTCGGCGTCGCCCCCGCTAAGCGCCAAACCCACAAAGATATGGGCCTGCTCGCCAGAGACACGGTAGTTAAACTCGGTAACCGCCCGATCCCCAATCAGCTTGCAAAAACGCAGGTATTCGCCCTGGCGTTCAGGGATAGTTACCCCCAGCAGGGCTTCACGGCGTTCACCCAGCTCAGCGCGTTCAGAAATGTAACGCAGCGAGTGGAAGTTCAAGTTAGCGCCCGACAAGATACAGGCCAGGCGGGCATCTTCGGGCAACTCATGACTGTCTGCATAAGCCTTAAGCCCAGCCAAAGCCACCGCCCCGGCCGGTTCAGCTACCGCGCGCACATCCTCAAACAGGTCCTTAACCGCAGCGCTAATCTCATCAGAGCTAACAATCACCAAATCATCCAGGTAGCGGCTGCACAGGCGGAAAGTTTCATCCCCCACACGCTTCACGGCCACGCCCTCGGCATAGGCACTAACTCGCTCCAAAGTAACCGGCTGACCAGCCTTAATAGCGGCGCCTAGACAGCTAGAATCCTCAGGCTCTACCGCAATCACCTTCACCTGCGGCATCAGCTGCTTAATCACCACCGCAATGCCGGCAGCCAAACCACCGCCCCCCACGGGCACAAACACGTGGGTTAGGGCTGCATCCTGCTGAATCAACTCCAGGCCAATAGTGCCTTGGCCAGCAATCACCCAGCGGTCATCGAAAGGCGCAATATACTCAAGACCCTCAGTCTGGGCCAGGTGACGGGCGTGCGCGGCGGCGTCGTCGAAAGTGCGGCCATGCAAAATTACCTGGCCACCCAAGGCGCGCACCGCGTTGACCTTAATCACCGGGGTAATCACTGGCATCACAATAGAAGCCGTAATCCCCATAGTGCGTGCAGATAGCGCTACCCCCTGGGCGTGGTTACCGGCAGAGGCCGTGACCACTCCACGGGCGCGGGCAGCGGCGTCGAGCTGACGCATACGCGCATAGGCGCCACGGATCTTAAAGGAGTGCACCTGCTGGCGGTCTTCACGCTTAACCAGTACCGGGTGCCCCACCCGCGCACTAATGGCAGGCATCGGCTCTAGCGGCGTGTGCTCGGCTACCTCATACACCGGCGCACGTAGCACCGCCCGCAGGTAGTCGCCACCGTTCCACAAGCTCTGCTCGTCTTGGCCCATTTCCCCATCTCTCGACGTCGCCGCCTCCGCAAGTAGCGGGGCGCTAGTTTGCACCAAACAGCTAACTGTGGCGCATGGATAGCTACTGTTATAGCCCTAATTTGGCCCGGTCACGCACAGCGCCCAGGTCTGCGCTGGTGGCCAGCATGGCGTAGGCACGCAGAGCCGCCGACACGTGGCGAGCACGCTGGTGGTGCGGGGTCCAGGCGGCGGCGCCGCGAGCTTCCTCCTGGGCGCGACGCTGGGCGATTTCTGCCTCACTTAGATCCACGCGGATAGAGCGGGCCGGAATATCAATCTCAATCACGTCGCCGCTGCGCACCAGGCCAATTAGGCCGCCGGCAGCCGCCTCAGGCGAGACGTGCCCAATGCTCAGGCCGCTGGTACCGCCGGAGAAACGCCCGTCAGTTAGTAGCGCGCATTCCTTACCCAAGTGCATGGATTTGATGTAGGTGGTGGGGTACAGCATCTCCTGCATACCCGGGCCGCCGCGTGGTCCCTCGTGGGAAATAATGACGACGTCGCCGCTTTTAACCTTGCCACCCAGGATGCCTTCGACGGCGTCCTCCTGGCTTTCAAACACCACCGCCGGGCCGGTGAAGGTCAAGATAGAGGCATCCACACCAGCGGTTTTAACAATGCAGCCCTTTTCAGCGATATTGCCGAACAGTACCGCCAGGCCGCCGTCACGAGAATAGGCGTGCTCTAGGTCGCGGATGCAGCCGCCAGCGCGGTCAGTGTCTAGCTCGCTGAAGCGGTTAGCTTGGGAGAACATTTGGGTGGTGCGCTCACCGCCGGGGGCGGCCAGGTAGCGTTCACGTACCTGTTCGCTGGGGTGGCGCATAATGTCGTAGGTTTCCAGCTGCTGACCCAAGATGGTGTCTAGCACGGTGGTGGTGTCAGTGTGCAGCAGTTCGGCCCGGTCTAGCTCACCTAGGATGCCCATAATGCCGCCGGCGCGGTGCACATCTTCCATGTGGTACAGGTTGGTGGAGGGGGCCACCTTGCACAGGTGCGGCACCTGGCGCGAGAGGCGATCAATGTCGGCCATGTGGAAGTCCACCTCGGCTTCCTGGGCGGCAGCCAGCAGGTGTAGCACCGTGTTGGTGGAGCCACCCATGGCAATGTCTAGGCTCATGGCGTTTTCAAAGGCGGCCTTGGTGGCAATGGCGCGCGGGGCCAGGTGGGCCTGATCCTGCTCATAGTAGGCCTTGGTGATCTTCACGATCTGGCGGCCGGCCTGCTCAAATAGGGCTTTACGGTCGGCGTGGGTGGCCAGCAGGGAGCCGTTGGTGGGGAGCGACAAGCCCAGCGCCTCGGTCAGGCAGTTCATGGAGTTAGCGGTGAACATGCCTGAGCAGGAACCGCAGGTGGGGCAAGCGGCGCGTTCAATGGCGCTAATGGTTTCGTCCGAAACAGTGGGATCGGCGGCGTCCATCATGGCGTCAATCAGATCCAGTTTGCGGATCTGGCCGTCAATGTAGCTTTTACCCGACTCCATCGGCCCACCAGAGACAAAAATGGTGGGAATGTTTAGGCGCAGCGAGGCCATCAACATGCCGGGGGTGATCTTGTCGCAGTTGGAGATACACACTAGGGCGTCAGCGCAGTGGGCGCGCACCATGTACTCCACACTGTCAGCGATCAGTTCACGGCTGGGCAGCGAGTAAAGCATGCCCTCGTGTCCCATGGCGATACCGTCGTCGATAGCGATGGTGTTGAATTCCTTGGCAATACCACCGGCTGCTTCGATCTGCTCAGCCACGATTTTGCCGACGTCGCGCAGGCCTACGTGTCCGGGCACGAACTGGGTAAAGGAGTTGGCGATGGCAATAATGGGCTTGCCAAAGTCAGAGTCTTTGACCCCGGTGGCGCGCCAAAGTGCGCGAGCACCGGCCATATTGCGGCCCATAGTGGATGTGGCACTGCGGTAGATCATCTAATTCCTCGTTCCAGGCGTGTGGCGCACGCCTTTGCACGGTGCAGAGCAGCCCACACACTATCTAGGTCCTAGTTTCCCACGACCAGGGCATGAGTCAAAAACTATTAGTTGCGCTGGAGGCGATTTAGCGCACTACTTCTTGCAGCATGTCCAGGTCTTTACCGTTTTGGGAAACGTACTCAGAAACCGTGTCAGAGTTAAAAGCCCGGCACACCGCTGTGAGCCTGTCACGGTCCAGGTTAACAATCGACTGACCGTCATCGCTGGTGCCCGTACCGGTTACCGGCGCCTGGAAGAAGTGCACGTCAGCAGGGCGAATTGAGCTAGCTGAGCGTCCCAGTGAAATCATCTCGCTGGTAGTTAGGCCTTCATCCACTGCCAGGTTCTTGTTAACTACATTCACGAAAGACACCAGCTTGCCCGGGTCGGTGAGCGTGTCGCGGTTTACTAGCGCCTTCAAAATTGAGCGCATCCAGGCTTGTTGACGCTGAATACGGTCAAAGTCGCCACGCGCCACGGTGTAGCGTTCCTGCACGAAGATACGTGCCTGCTTACCGGTTAAGTGTTGCGGCCCAGCTGGCAATACATTTGCTGACTTTGCCGCATTCTGCTTACCCGTTAAGTCCAAAGGTTGAGACAGTGTCAAGTCGACGCCACCTAACTCATCGGTAAGCGCCTCGAAGCTAGAAAAGTCAGCTAATACAAAATGGTCAATACGAATTTGCGTCAGCTTTTCTACGGTTTGAATTAACAGCTTAGGTCCGCCCCATGAGAAAGCTGCGTTAATTTTTGCGTAGGAAGCATGTCCGACGACGTCGTTAGCGGGAATCTCCACCCACGAGTCACGCGGGATAGACATGACATTGGCGCTCTTACGGTCACCCGATAGCTGCACCAGCATGATGGCGTCGGTACGTTGCGCACCTACCTTCCAGTCTGAGGGGTTACCGGCGCTAATACGCGAGTCTGAACCCAGCAGCAAGAAGGTAACCGGCTTGCCTTTAGTGGTTTGGGCGGCCGCCGGACGAGTGGATTCGTCAGGGAAAACGTTGCTAATCGTTTCAGGCCTGCCCAAAGAGAAGAAAAGCCAAGCCAGGGCGCCAGTCAAAATCAGCGCAAAAATAGCGAAAACACCAATAAAGGCGGTGACCACCCTGTGGCGGCCAAACCAACCTAGCAGGCCCTTGCGACGGCGTCGACTAGAGGAGTGGTGACGCGAAGAGCCCGAACGGGATGAACCCGAACGAGACGAACCTGAACGCGAAGAAACGCGCGTCCCACTGCCAGCGGCGCCACTACGGCTGGAACTAGAGCGACGGCGTCGGCCAGAAGAGCTAGAAGAATGGTGAGAGTGGTGATGGCCGTGATGCGAAGAATGGTGACCAGAGCCGTGCGCAGCCTCGCTGACAGCCGTGTAATCTACCGGGTCAGAGTTATCAAACAGCGGCTTATCCGATTCTAACTTTGATTCAAAGGCATCCAACCCTGGATCCCTAGAATCAGAGTTAGCAACGTTTTTATCAGTCATTAATTCTCCGATTTGGGCACACGCTAAACGATATGGGGACACGATTTAGCGCAGATCGATACTAGCTTCGTTTCACGGTATCATTAGTGAAGTAGAAGTAACAATGAAACGTGGGAGCATCGGTTGCGAATTCACACTTTCGGCCTCGACTTTGAACTGGATCTAACCAGCCTAGACGCGGGCCTAGCTGCGCACCTAGCCGAGCTTTGGCGTCATAGCGAGGTGAAACCTGACACTGACCAGGAGCTATCTGACAACCCGATCCGTTTGCAGGTAGTACCAGAGAACGACACCACATCCCCGGTACCTGAAGGCTGGGACCGTTTCGCCATCCCCACTGAGCCGCGTCAGGCCAGCTACGCCTTCTCCCAAGCCATCACCCATATCGCTATCCAGGCCCAGGCCGGCAACCTACTCATGCTGCACGCAGCTGGGCTACAGGTGCCCGGAAGTAGGGATGTAATTGGTATCGCGGCGCCGTCGGGAACCGGTAAATCCACTTTTGCTAGCCGCCTAGCCGGCCAGTTCAACTATGTAACCGACGAGTGTTTGGGTTTTGACCCCGAAACCCTAAAGGTTTACCCCTACCCCAAGCCTATTTCCCTGGTGGACCCCCAAGAGCCCACCGTTAAGGGTGACCACGCGCCGGCTGAGCTGGGTATTACCCCTGCCACTGAGCTAACTTTTGCCGGTGAACCACTGCGCATGGCTGCGCTACTAATCGCTGAGAGAGTCAGCCAAGGCAATAAGCTGGAGCCACTAACGCTAGCGGAGGCGCTAACCAAGTTCATTGCCCAAACTTCTTCCTTCTATCTACTGCCCAACCCGCTGCTGACCCTGGCACGCGCCCTAACCCTGGCTGGTGGCCCTTGGCAGCTAAGCTTTAGTGATCAGGCCCAGTGCGCTGAGCTATTCAAGCAGCTCCTGGAACACCCGGCAGATCCGCCCAGCTACCAGCACATTCCTGGCAGCGGTGACGTGAACCTGAAGCTGACTAGCTCTTCCATGGGCACCTCCCTGGGTGACTCTGATCGTTTGGTGCGCGCCCCCTTCACTGACGCTATCTACTCTGAATGGCAAACGGTAGTGCTGGTGGGCACAGTTCCGGTACTTCTCGACGGCGCTGGTGCGGCCGCTTGGATGGCCTGCCCCATTCCGCACACCCTGGCAGAAATCCACGCCGACGTCGTCGCCGCCCTGGGCGAGCACCGCAAATCTTGGAACCTAGTGGATGAAACCGTGGACACGCTGCTGGCTGCCGGTTTGCTACAGGTAGTGGAGTAACGCGCTTGAGCGAGAGCTGGCTGATTGTAGGTTTAGGTAACCCCGAGGCCCGCTATCTGCGTAACCGCCACAATGTTGGGCAAATGGTGCTTGACGTGTTGGCGGGGCGCGCGGGTGGCTCATTTGTGAACCACCGGCAGGTGGCGCGTATTGCCCAGATGCGTATTGGGATGCTACCGGGCGGCGCGCCGGGGCCGAAGGCAATTTTGGCTAAATCCAACTCCTTCATGAACACTTCCGGCGGGCCGGTTAAGAACCTAATGCAGTACTTCAGCATCAGCCCTGATCACCTGCTGGTTATTCATGACGAGCTGGATATCCCTGAGCATGAGCTGCGGCTAAAGCTTGGGGGTGGGGAGAACGGCCATAATGGCTTGAAATCTATCTCGACGGCGCTGGGTACGCGCGACTATGCGCGGCTGCGGGTTGGTATTGGACGCCCGGTTGGGCGCCAGAGCGTAACCGACTTTGTGCTGGCTGACTTCCCTAAGGCGACGCTAACCCAATGGGCCACTACCTTAGAGCAGGCCGCTGATGCGGTTGAAGAAGTGGTGACTTTAGGGCTGGCCAAAGCCCAAATGCGCCTACACACCGGCAACTAAAACCAGCCGCCGCGCCTAAAAACACTAGGGCCGCAACGCTTTCGCGTCGCGGCCCGCAGCGCTAGCAAGCAGCTAATTTCACTCAGCGGCTTCCTCAGTGGCGGCCTCGGCAGGAGCCTCTTCCTCAGGGGCTTCTTCTTCCTCGTTGGCGGCAATGTTGACCACGGGCAGCTCGGCCTCGTTGTGGATCTCGACGTCGTCGGCAACCTTCAGGTCAGCCACGGTGATGATGGTGCCAGCCTCCAGGCCGGTAACGTCAACCTCGATGGACTCGGGGATGTCAACCACAGGCACGGACACGCTCAGGTGAGCCAGCTCGATGGTGTGCATGGTGGCCGGGGCAGCCTCGCCGACTACTACCACGGGAACCTCAACGCTAACCTTCTCAGAGCGGTTAACGATCATGAAGTCGATGTGCTGGAAGCCGGGGCGTAGCGGGTGACGCTGGATGTCCTTAACGATGGTCAGGATCTTCTCACCCTCAACGTTTAGCTCTACTAGAGCGTTGGAGGTGCCACGCAGAGCCATGTAGGACTCGTGACCGTCAACCAGGACATGCTTGGGGTCAGTGCCGTGGCCGTAAACAACGGCGGGAACCTGGCCGGCCACGCGGGCGCGACGGGCGAAGCCCTTACCGAAGTCGGTACGTAGGGTTGCGGAAATCTTGGAAGCCTTAGCCATGATTTTCTCCAAATGCTTGGGGCTTGGGACGCCTCAACGCGTGCAGCACCAGAGCACTACCACGTCGATCACGGATGCATACGCACGGTTTGCGCATGTCCCTCGCCGGGTTTAACTCCCTTACCCTATCGGTTTGGCCGCTAAATCCCAAGCTTTTAGCGCGGTGAAGCCGCTTACTCAGTTAGCTACTAAAAATTAACTAACCAGGCCAGTTTCGTAGGCCACCACCACGGCCTGTACACGGTCACGCACCCCTAGCTTGGCTAGCACTGAACCCACATGGGTTTTCACGGTGGTTGCGGAAACCACCAGTTCAGCAGCAATTTCAGCATTGGACATGCCGCGTGCCACCAGGCACAAAATTTCTGTTTCGCGCGGAGTTAGGGAGGCAATACGCGGATCTACCTGCCCGCTAGCGGTAGCCCCACTAGGTAGCTGGCCCGCAAACATTTCCAGCATACGCCGGGTAATACGCGGCGAAACCACCGCCTCACCGCTGGCCACGGTGCGGATAGCTTCAATTAGCTCAGCTGGGCGCGTGTCTTTAAGTAAAAACCCGCTAGCCCCCGCCCGCAGCCCGCCAAAGGCGTATTCATCCAGGTCAAAGGTGGTCAGGATAAGTACTTTGGTGTCTAGGGTGCGGGTAATTTCGGCGGTAGCCTCAATCCCGTTAACCCCCGGCATACGGATATCCATTAGTACGACGTCGGGGTTAAGCGCCTTAGCCTGAGTGATAGCCGCAGCGCCGTCGGCAGCCTCACCCACCACTTCAATATCCGCCTCAGCATCCAACACCATCCGAAAACCCATACGGATAAGTGCCTGGTCATCGGCTAAAAGCACGCGGATCATACCGGCAGCTGCCATTTGAGTTCCTCCAAGGTATCTTCCTGCCAACGCAAAATAGCGTACACCTGCCAGTTACCGTCAACCGGCCCGGCCTGCACTGATCCGGAGTAGACGGCAGCGCGTTCACGCATCCCAATCAGGCCCTTGCCAGAGCCGTGCATGGAGGGCGAGCCGGGGGCGGCGGCGTTAATTACCCACAGCTCGGCGCAGCCTACTCGCCGCGCCAGGCGCACGGTAATGCGTTTGGTGGTAGGCGCGTAGCGCAGCACATTGGTGAGGGCTTCTTGGGCGATACGGTAAATGGTCAGCTGTAAATTGGCGTCGTTTGGCAGCGGCTCCCCCAGGTGCTCGTAGCTGATAGGCATCCCGGCTTCTTTAAAGCGCTCCACCAGGGCGGCTAGGTCTTTGCTTTCCGGCGCGGGGGCCAGGGGCGCGCCCGCATCCTGGCTGGTTTCTTCCACTTCACGCTCACGCAGGTTGGTGATGGCGCTGCTGGGGTGGGTGGGGGCTATTGTGCCCGGGGCGGCAAATTCTGGCACCGGCAGTTCTTTTACTTGCAGTTTGGGGGCGACGACGCCGCTGCCAGCCGTATTCGCGGCCAGATCCGCGCTACTTGCCGCGCCAGCGTTAATGCCGGCGGCGGGGGTGATCTCCCCGCTCAGGCCGGAAACTGCCGGGTCTTCGCGCAGTACCCCCACTAGGCGGCGCGTGTCCGCGAGCGCGCTGCGGCTGGTCTCAGCCAGTAGGTTGAGTGCTTCTTTGGCCATTTTGGGGTCGCGGTCAATGGTGGAGGCGATACCGTCTGACATGGTGATCATGACGGCTAGGGAGTGGGCGACGACGTCGTGCATTTCGCGGGCAATGCGGCTGCGTTCATTAGCGGCGGCCAGCAGTGTGGCTTGCTGGCCGGCGAGGGCTTGACGGGAGGCTTCACTGCGTAGCAGCGCCACCTGGTAGCGGTAGGCCCAGGCGCAGATGCACACCACTACCCCCAGTGCAGCGTGCACGATATAGGCCACCAACAGCACGATCCGGGTGTGGGCGGAGGTTTCTAGCAGCAGTTCTATGGCAAACAGGCTGCTTATAAATACCAGCCAGATGCTAATTGAGGCCGCTGGGCGGGCGCCAAGCTTTTCGAGGATGTTTAGCCAGGTTTTACGCATTGTCCACTTTTCCACGCTTACTCCTTTAAAGCTTAACCGCAATTGAAATTACTAGCCCTGGCTTGGCTAAGGCGCCGCCCTTACCGGGCGGCGCCTTAGCCAGTTTTTAGGTACTTGCGTTAAGCAGCGCAAGTGCCGCATTAGATACCTAGTACTGAATTATCAGTGCTGTTTAGGCATCGCGCTTGCTAAACACGAAGTAGGCGATAATCATCGGGATGATGGCCCAGGCGTAACCGGCAGCGATCACTGCACCGTAGTCCAGCTTGGTGGTGGTCTCAAGCAGCTTGTAGGGGTCAGCCACAGCTGCAGCAGAGCTACTGGGTAGCACGTCCGTAATGTAATGGACCCATTCCCATTTGCTGGCGGCCAGGCCTAGCGGAATCAGAATTACAAATAGCAGCACTACTACCAGCGAGATAGAGCCGGCAGTGGAGCGCAGGATATAGCCAAAGCTCATAGCCATCAGGCCGATAATGGCGAAGGCCATTGCGGTACCCCAGAAGAAGCCAAGGTATTCGGGGTTTGATAGAGAGCCAGCCTTATCGCCCAGGATCGGCAGGGAGAGCAGGTAGGTTAGCGCCACTGTCACCAGGCCTAGCAGCGCGGAAAAGATTGCTACTACTAAAGCTTTGGCAGCAAACAGGCGGCCGCGACGCGGCACTGCTGCTAGGGATGAGCGGATCTGGCCTGAAGAGTATTCGCCGGTGATCAGCAGAGCACCTAGCACTGCTACCGCGATCTGTCCGAAGGAAGAGCCTACCGTCAGGTAGTTGGCAGCCTTGTCGGCGTAACCTTTCATACCTGAGTACTGGGCCATGATCAGCACAGAAATACCGATAGTAATTAGTGATGCAATTGCAGCGGTGATCCAGGTGGAGCGCAGCGAAGCTAGTTTGCTCCACTCGGACCTAAAGACGCTAAAGAAAGTTTGCTTGGCTTGCACTCGACGGCGCGGGGCGCGCTGCTGGGCGGGTACTTGCCCATGCGGGGCTTGCAGCACCTGGCCCTGCTGGGCAGGAACCGGCGCACCCTGCATGGGAGCTGCGGGCGCCGTCGTCGGCATTTGCTGGGCAGGAACACCCTGGGCGGGCACGCGGCCCTGGTTAGCGCTGTGGTTAGTTGCAGTCATGATTGTCTCTCTCCTTGCTTTCAGCGCTGCGGTGCGGGGTAAACGTTTTGGCCAGCAGGCCCCTGCGGAGGCTGCTGCGGCAAGTGGGCGCCGGCACCAGCACGGTATTCGACGGCGTCGCCGGTAAGTTCCAGATAGGCGTCCTCAAGGGAGGCCTTAATGGTGGTCAGCTCGTGCAGCACAATGCCATTAGCGGCAGCCAGCTCACCCACGTGGATAGCGTCAGTGGCGGTGGTTTCTAGTACCGAGGGCTCCACCGGGCTGGCCTGCCAACCCTGCTGCTGCAGGAGCTGGGCCAAGGTTGAAGCCTGGGGCGAGGCTACGCGTACCCGGTCAGAAATAGTGTTTTCAATGACGCTATCTACCGGGCCGGTGGTAATAACGCGGCCGCGACCAATAACGATCAGCTCATCTGCGGTCTGGCTCATCTCGCTCATCAGGTGCGAGGAGATGAACACAGTGCGCCCCTCGCTAGCCAGCTGACGGCAGGTTTCACGAACCCAAATAACACCTTCAGGGTCTAGGCCGTTGACGGGCTCATCGAAGATCAAAATCTCAGGGTCACCAAGCAGCGCAGCGGCAATACCTAGGCGCTGGCCCATACCCAGCGAGAAACCCTTAACTTGCTTTTTGGCTACGGCGCTAAGGCCGGTAAACTCCAGCACCTCATCTACGCGACGGGTAGGAATACCGTTTGAAAGTGCCAGCTGCTTGAGGTGGGCTCGGGCAGTACGTGAACCGTGCAGGCCCTTGGCGTCCAGTAGGGCACCCACTTCAGTTAGCGGGGCGGCCAGATCACGGTAGGGGCGGCCGTTTACGCGCACCGCGCCGGAGGTAGGCCGGTCAAGGCCCATAATCATGCGCATGGTGGTGGACTTACCTGCACCGTTAGGGCCCAGGAAACCGGTCACCTTACCGGGGTGAACGTCGAAAGAAATATCGTTTACAGCCACTTTGTTGCCATAGCGCTTGGTTAAGTGTCGCGCCTGAATCATTGGCTTAACCTTTCTGGGTTTCGTTGTTACGACTTAAATTCTAGGAAGCCACTGCCCCAGCTTTATCGGCCTAGGTGAGGAAACTTAGCCGGCAAAGTGGCCAGACTAAAGGTGTACGCCGTCTCCTACTTAGGGAGGAGAGAGCAAAGAAAAGCGTCCAAAACTCCCATAGTGAATAAGTCCCTAGCTGAGTTAATAGCTTAAATCTCCCCATTATGGCAGGCTGGGACCAGGAAAAATGGAAGGAGATGGGGCTAATGTCCAACCCCGTATTCAGCTCCAACCCTGTATTCAAGCAGGGTGCGCAGCAAACCACCCCAGCCGGGTATCCGACCATGCCCGGCTACACCCCCGGCCACCCCAACCAGGGCGGCTATGGTGCCCCCTACGGCCAGAACGCTTATGGTCAAAATACTTACGACCAGAATGCTTACGGCCAGACCGGTTACGCCGACCCCTACAGCCAGGCCCAGCTTGAGCAGCAGTACGCTGCTCCCGCCGCCTCCGCTGTAGAGACCGGGCGCATGACTTACGACGACGTCATTGTGCGTACCGCCGCCCTGCTGCTAACGGTAGTTATCACCGCTGCTTTTGGCTGGTACCTGGTGGTTAACGCCTACCAGGCCCAGAGCGCACAGGCCATGGGCACCGCCGTTATGGTCACCAGCACCGGCGCTGTTGGGGCGCTGATCTTCGGTCTTATCAACACCTTCAAGCGTGAGCCTTCACCGGTACTGATGTTCATCTACGCCCTAGCTGAAGGTCTAATGCTTGGTGGCTTCTCTGCCGCCGTCGAGATAACCCGCTACAGCGGCATTGTGCTGCAGGCTGTGCTGGGTACTTTGGCCACGTTCGTAGTAATGCTGTGCCTGTACAAGTTCGCTAACTTCCGTCTGCAGGGTAAGTTCCTCAAGATCTTCATGATTGCCCTGATCGGTTACGGCGCTTTCGCTCTAGTTAACTTCCTGCTGCAGCTCACCGGCCTGGTGGGCGGCGAGTTTGGCCTGTACTCCATGACCGTTGCGGGCATCCCGCTGGGCCTGATCATTGGCCCCGTTGCCGTGATCATGGCGGCTGTATCCCTGGTGCTTGACTTCCAGAACACCGAGTCGCTTGTGGCTGCCGGTGCTCCTCGCCGCTACGCCTGGACCTGTGCTTTTGGACTGGTAGTCACCCTGGTGTGGCTCTACATTGAGATTTTGCGTCTGCTGGCTATTTTCAACCGTGACTGAATCTAAGCCGTACTGCTAAAGCGCATTAAGCGCAGCAAACACATAGTGGGGGGCGTACCTAAAAGGTACGCCCCCCACTTGTTTTTATTAGCTTGTAGCTGGTGGGCAAAGCCTACAGGCAGCTAGCAGCGCTCGCGGCTAAGAGAGTCCTTGGCCCGCGCTAGCGCAGCTAAGAAGCTTCTCAACGTCGCAGGCTTTCACGGGTGCTCGGCCCGCGCCAGCGCAGCTACCTATTTGACCTCTTCAATGCGGTTAGGGCCGGTGATGTCATAGGGACGGGCAAAAGGCCAAGCAGGTAGCTCATCTAAGGTGATTAGCTCACTGTCTGCCGACCAGTTCAGGTCCAGGGCCGGGTGCGGGTTACCGTTTAGCAGATCCTGCCACAGCCCGGCGGCGTCCTGCGCCAGAGCAGTTTCAGTCTCATGCCACTGGCGCCCCAGGCGCCCCTCATGCTCAGCCAAACGCAACGCTAAAGAACCCTGCGTTGATTTACGTTCAATCTGCTCTAGCGAACGCCACGGCAAGTGAATTAGGCGCATACCGGCGTCGGTTTCACCAGGGCGGTCCACAAAGTGGTTACCCATAGAAATATTCATGCCAGGTAACGTGGCCACGGCAGTTTTCGGCAGGCTCGCTGCCCGCTGATCAAGACGCCACACTCCGGCGGTTTCGGTGGGGATAGCGTTGTGCACAGCGGCACGGAACTGCTTCTTGTCGCTAGCCCGCAAGTAGCTAGCTAGGGTGGCGCCCGGGGCGAACCACAGTTCATCGGCGTCAAAAGGAATTACCCACTTAGCCCCGTGATTGCGTGCCAACTTAGCCAAGGCCGTCATTTTTTCTGACTGATAGTAGGCCGCCAGGTTATCTTGCACCACCGTAACCGGGTATTTACTGGCCAGCTCAGCCAAAATCTGGGGGGTGTCATCGCTAGACATATTGTCAGCCACGATCACCCGGTCCACTTCCTGCTCCAGCAGGTGGGTGATGACACGACCAATAATGTCAGCCTCATCCTTAACCATGGTTACGGCCATAACCGCACCTGGAGTCACCGGGAAGTCAGGCACCTGACGAGAACTTAAAATTTCGCGTCGTTTATTTACCTGCTGAGTAGAAAAACTACGTTTAATTGCTCGGTTCGCATAGCCTGCCCACACACGCGACTTATAGACGAATCTGCCATAGTCCAACATAGCGCCAACCTCTCAAGGGCTATAAGTGGGATGGAAACCAATCTATACTATCAACGGTATAGTCACGTTTTTCCTCGTGACACTTTCCCACCCCAACCTTAGGACGCTAATGTCACTACGCCAAGATCTGGGTCAGGCCAGCTGGGTTTGCAAAGATTTTATTAAGCATCGCAGCCTACCCGCGCAGATGCGGGCCATGAAACATATGCAGCTACCTAACTTGCCGCGTCGTCGTCGTAAAGAAGGCGAAGTTTGGGGCGTAACGCTAGTTAAAAACGAGGCAGATATCCTGCCCCTGGTCATTGAGCACCTATTTGCGCAGGGCATCAGCCACATCATTGTTGGCGACAACATGTCCACCGATGACACCCCGGAAATTCTAGAAGAATTCGCCCTCAAAACCGGTCGCGTGCACGTAGCCCGAGACCGCGAACCGGCACATATTCAGGCAGAAAAAATGACCTACATGTGTCATGCGGCTTGGCGGGCAGGAGCTGACTGGATTATTCCCTTCGACGGCGACGAGTTCTGGTTCGCCCCCGAAGGGAGGCTAGCAGACTATCTGCGCGCCCAAAGCGCAGACATGATTTACGCCGACTTTTTACACATGGTGCCCACCACGCCAGGCCCTGAGGACCTGATCAACGCCGAATTCATTGTGGACACCAAACCCTCCTTCCCCGGCAAAGTGGCCGTGCGTTCACACCGCTGGCTAAAGATGGGCCCCGGCAACCACTATGCCCTGCGAGTAGGCGCCACCAGCCATGGCCTAAAAATCGCCCACGCCCAATACCGCTCCCCCGAGCAGGTAGCCCGCAAGGTACGTCAAGGTAGCGCCGCCACCGCCCTGACCGGCGAGGACCTAAGCTGGTTCTCCCCACACTGGGAGGCTGGCTCCAAGCTATCCAACGCCGAAATCCTTGAGGTTTGGGAAAACATCAGCCACGGGCGCCCCGATGAGCGCATCCAGTTTGCTGCTAACGGCCCCATGCTTAAAGCCCACCCGCTGCGCTGGAAAACCTGGAACGAGTCAGGTGAACTAAACAGCTAATACGCGTTTGTGCCCCAGAAACTTCTGGGGCACAAACTTTTTTATGGCTGCCACCAGCTAAGCAGCTGGTTTTATTTGGCTCTGGTTTTAGGCCTGCTCTAGCGCCGCCAACTTAACCAGGTTACGGAAGCCTTCAGAGCGTTCCTGCAGCTCAATGAAGCTACCGATGCCATCAACCACACCGTTAGCCAGGAACACGATCTGATCCGCATTACGGATAGTGGATAGACGGTGAGCCACAATAATCACGGTGATCTTGCCGCTTAGATTATCGATAGTTTCAGCGATTTCCGCTTCAGTCTCGTTATCTAGGGCGCTAGTGGCCTCATCCAAAATCAGCAGGTTAGGACGGCGATACAAGGCGCGGGCAATACCCACACGCTGCAACTGCCCACCCGATAGGCGTCGGCCCTGCTCACCAAACTCAGACCAGATACCCTCAGGCTGACTAGAAACAAACTCCCACAGGCGTGCGCCTTCCAAAGCCTCGCGCACCCGCTCGGGGTCAATGTCTTCACGGCGCTGGTCGAAAGCAATATTCTCGGCGATAGTGCGGTCAGTAATAAACACGTTCTGGGGCACTACCCCAATATTGGACTGCCAGCCGTAAATATTTTCACGCATGTCGGCGCCGTCAATCAGGATCTCACCGCTGGTGGGCACCTGCAGCCCCATCAGCAGATCCAACAAAGTAGATTTACCGGCACCCGAGGAGCCCACAAAAGCAGCTTTAGTGCCAAAGGGAATACGCAAGTCCACGCCCTTAAGCACTTCAGGGGCGTCGTCGTCATAGCGGAAACGCACGTCACGCACCTCTAGCTCTTTACGCAGAACCAGCGGGGTGACCTCCTCACGGCTAACAATTTCCATGCTCTTAATCTGTGAGCGGGCCGCCAGCTTAGAGGCAATAAATTCGCGCGTAGCCGGCTCAGCCTGGCGGATAGTAGCCAAGGTGCCGAGCATACCGGCAGCAGTGGGTAGCACACGGAAAGCCGCCGCTAGCAATACCGCCATAGATGACAGCAGCGACTGGCCGTCACCCACAAAAGCAGTAAAAGCAAACACGATGGCTAGTGCCAGCATGAATACAATTTCAATTAGCTGCTTAGGCAGTGAAGCAATGAAACCCTTTTGAATGCTAATGTCGCGCAGCTTAGCTGAAGCCTCATCAATACGTTCTAGATAGAAATCGTAGGCGTTACGCAGCTGGGTTTCTTTAATGGTGCCAAAAGCGTCAAAGCAAGCCCTGAACGAGCGCTCATTAGCGGCCACTTCTTCCGCGCCCAGACGCTCGTTTAGCGGACGCACCTTACGCAGGAACAGCCAGCCAAACAGGCCGATAAACAGCGCCAAAATCGCGGTAGCCACCGGGGCAGCAATCAGCAGTGCCCCCACCACGCTGACAACCGCGAAAATCTGGGTAGCCAGCGTGATAGTGCCAAACAGGTAACCGCTATAAGCCATGGTCACGTTCTGACCAGACTTATTTAGAATTACCGCCAACCCTAAATAGGCGTGCTTAGAGTAAGGCAGACGCAGATAGTATTCGCTGATTTCAATAGCGCTCTTATAGCGCAGGTTAGAGGAAACCTTCAGACTCCACCACTGCACCAAAATAGAGAGCAGGTCCTTAACGATGAAGCCGATAATAACCGCACCAGCTAAGGCAGCTACCAGCTCACCTTGGGTATTTACGTCCAGCAGTTTAGCGGCGTATCCGGCGGTTCCGCTACGCCACTGTCCCGTCATGGCCTGCGCCAGCGGCGCTACCAGCAGAATCGAGGCGGTGTCCGCCAGTGACACTAGTACCGTTCCCAGCATCATCCACACCAGTGCCGGGCGTTCCGGCTTGTCCACTAGCACGCCCAGGTTGTAGCGAATAATGCCCAGCCTTTGTTTCATTCTTCCCCTTATGTGCTGCCGCCCACGCACGAATACGACGCTGCGCAGGACGCTCAACTCCACGGTATAACAGTTCAGCCGCCGTCTGGCAGATAATCCAAAGCACGATTACAGTTGCCAGATTAACCAGCTTTGAACCATGCGGCCAGGGCAGCGGTTTGAGGTTTAGGAGCACTAATTCGTGCACCAGATAAAAAGCAAAAGACGTAATACCCATGTGCTCTAGCAGCTTCAGCCGCAGCACGCCGCGCACCCCATCCAAGTCAGCCTGCGCGCAGGCATAAATCAGCCAGGCAAAGGCGGGCACCATCAAAATGCCGCTAACCGTCGTCAACTGCCCGGTGCGCAGGCAAACCATCACCATCACAGCGGTGGTCACCCCCGCAAGACACACGCTCCTGAAAGGCAAGCGCACGCCGTCGCGCAAAGCCAGAGCCAAAGCAATACCGATAATAAATTCACCGATACGCACAATCGGCAAGTGGTAGGCGTAAACGTTAGACCCATTAGCTGCCAGCACCAGGCCGATACTCCAGGCCACACCCGCACCAGCGGCGGCAGCTAGGTAGCGCTGCCAGGGCTTAAGTGCGTTTAGCACACTGATCAGTAGCGGCGCACACAGGTAGAAGAAAGCCTCACAAGACAGCGACCAGCTAACTGCGTTTACCCCAAAAGCAATGTCATTAGGTGAGAACCAAGATTGCAGCAGCAGCGCGTTGGGAGGTACCGCAACCCAGGTCAGCGGCAGCGGCGTAGCCGGCAACAGCAACGCGATAACCATCATCACTAGGTGCGAGGGGTATACACGCGCTACACGCTTAATCCAAAATTGCTTAGCCTCCACACCGTTATAAATCGGGGTGGACCAGGTCAGTACAAAACCTGATAGCACAAAGAAAAACGCCACCCCAACATAGCCCACAGTAGATGTAGCTTTAAGCGGCATGCCTGGATAAATACGGCACAGGTGATACATGAATACACCTGATGCAGCAAAGAAACGTAGGCTAGTTAGCCTAGGTAAATTAACTATGCCGGTATTGGAAGCCACAAAGTATCCTCAGGAAAATGAAAAGCTTGTTGGGGAAACGAGCGCGTCAAAATAGGAACGCACCTATTCTACTTCAGGCGTAGAAACATACATTGAGGCATTGGTTACCTTAAACTTAAGGCATGATCGCAACACCGCTTCCTACCGTTTCCGGTAGCAAAGGCTCCAAGCCCACCCTCACCTTCCCCGACACTGAGGCCCCCGCTGACCTAGAGATTCAGGTTCTCGACGCCGGCGACGGCCAGATCGTTGAGCCCGGCGACACCATCGTGTGCAACTACCTGGGCCAGATCTGGGGCGGCCAGGTATTCGACAACTCCTTTGACCGTGGCCAGCCGCTGAGCTTCCAGATTGGCGTGGGCATGGTTATCCGTGGCTGGGATGAGGGCCTGGTAGGTCAGCGCGTAGGTTCGCGCGTACTCCTGTCCATCCCCTCCGAGCTAGGCTACGGCTCCCGTGGCGTGCCCCAGGCCGGCATTAAGGGCGGCGACACCCTAGTGTTCGTAACCGAAATCCTGGCAGTTCTCTAAGCTTTACAAAGCTGCTGAGCTTTACAGGACTTCACTGAGCTTTAGAAGGCTAAACAAAAAGGCCCCGGTTTGTTGAACTGCTCCCCTTTAGTTGGACTGAGAAATCAGACACCGACTAATGGGGAGTG